>MDSV01106059.1_pt1 | contig 57052 bp, 53 predicted proteins | sample 810851 | NCBI WGS metagenome assembly MDSV01 (sample SAMN05326640, study PRJNA326480) | marine metagenome | isolation source: seawater | place: Atlantic Ocean: North East | collected 2012
CTCACCTCAAAACTAGTTCTTCCTATAGAGCCGTGGTAGACCACCACGTTGATAGGCTGGGTGTGGAAGCACAGTAATGTGTGAAGCTGACCAGTACTAATAGCTCAATTGGCTTGATTTATGCACTGAAAAAAATTTTTTAAAATTTTAGATATAAATATTAAGAATATAACTTAATTTTCTTGTTAGGTATAAATTATCAGTAATATACAGATTAATCATTATTATATAGACTTATTTAATAAACTCTTAAATACGAAGATTATAAATTGAAAAATGTTTTTATCACAGGTGGTGCGGGGTATATTGGCTCACATTGTGCTATATCTTTAATAAAAAATGGATACTCCCCTATTATTCTTGATAATTTTTCAAATAGTCATCAAAGCTTAATTAAAAGATTAGAAAAAATAACTAAAAAAAAAATTACTTTCTACAATATTGACATAAGAGATAAAAAAAAATTAAGATTAATCTTTAAAAAACATCGTTGTTACTCTGTGATTCATTGTGCGGGCTTTAAAGCAGTAGGAGAAAGTGTAGAAAAGCCACTCTCATATTTTGACAATAACATTGGGTCTACTTTAGCTTTGTTAGAGTGTATGCTAGAGAGCAAAGTATTTAAAATTATTTTTAGTTCATCCGCAACTGTTTATGATGATAAACAAAAACTACCCTTGAAAGAAAATAGTAAAATTGGAAAAACCAAAAATCCATATGGTACTTCCAAATATATTATCGAAAGAATCTTAAAGGACTTGTCAAAATCTGATATTAGATGGAGTATTAGAATTGCAAGATATTTTAATCCAATAAGTAATCACTCATCAGGACTTATAAAAGAAACTCCGAAAGGTGTCCCAACTAATCTAGTTCCTTATATTATAAAAGTAGCTCAAAAAAAATTACCATTACTAAAGGTTTTTGGTAAAAACTATAAGACTAAAGATGGGACAGCAATAAGAGATTATATTCATGTAATGGATTTAGCAAATGGTCACGTAGATATGATTAAAAAAAATAGAATGGATAAAGGTTTAAAAATTTATAATTTTGGAACAGGCAAGGGCTCGAGTGTATTAGAAGTAGTAGAAATTTTTGAAAAACAAACTGGAATATCAATACCTTATAAATTTACAAAAAAACGAAAAGGTGATGCTAGTGTAACTATTTGTAGTCCTAATAAGGCCCTAAAAGAGATAAATTGGAAAAATAAATATGATCTTAAACAAGCTATGATGGATATTAAAAAAATTCTTTAATATAAATAATTAATTTATATGAAAAAAATAGTTGCTAAAATTGCTAATAAACTTTTATCTATTTTTAAAATAAAATTGATTAGCATTAAAAATTTGTATAAAGAGAATTTTGAAGAGATATTTGTTACAGACGTACCGGAAAATAAAATTGTAAGTGTTGATAGTTTAAGTGCGTTATCGGGCAATATTCGAGGAATGATTTCACATAGAGCTGGGGAGGAACTATTTTCACTAGTGTATATGCAAAATATATTAGGAGATGTAGTTGAGATTGGCTCTTTTCAAGGAAAATCTACCTTTTTTTTAGGCTCAGCCGTCAAATTGAGTGGTAATGGAAAAATGTTTGCAATTGATCATTTTAGAGGAAATCTAGGAAAAGAAAAATTTTATCGTGTCGGTAGAAGTGATTTATCTGATCTAGAGGAGGGTTTTAAGAAAAATATTAAACGGGCAAATTTGGAAAAGACTGTTACACTTTTTAATGAACCAATGATAAGTGCCGTTCAACACATCGATAATCATTCAGTAAGATTTCTATTTATTGATGGTGATCACACTGCAACAGGAGTTTCAAAAGATTTAGAATTATTCAGAATCAAGTTGAAAAAAAAAGCAATAATAGCTTTTGATGATTATGCTCCCACATTTCCTGGCGTTATTAAGATAGCCAATAAGTTCATAATGACTGAAAACATAAATAAAAAATATTTGTTAGGTAGAACTTTAATTGTTGAATTAGGAAACTAAATTGAATGGGCTTAAATGCGAAATTGACTGGTTCTCGTTTAGATGTAATAATGAAAATGGAATATGCTTGGGCATTCAGAAATAATATTGCTACAGTAGGTGGATGGTTTTATAATCTCTATAAAGAACATATCAGAGCAATAAATGATTTTTCAGAGCTAAACAACAATAAAGGAAATTTTTTAAATTTTTTGGAAACTTTTCATGTTTTGATTAATGAATTTGAAAAAGGTGAATGGGATAGTTCTAGAGATAAAATTGAAATTTCGAATGATGGTTCTATACGTAATGGTGGACACCGTTTTGCTTTATCAAACTTATATGGTTATAAATTTTGTGAAATTATTAAAACAGAAAAAAAACCACTTGATTTTAGTGTATCTTTTTTTCTAAAAAGGAAGTTGAAGCAAGAGTTTTGCCTTTATGCTCTTGAAAGATATATAAAATATTCGAGTAATTGCCATGTTTTAGTACTTTTCCCGTCAAGAAGTTACGATATAAAAGAAATTGAGTTTAAAATTAGAAAGAAATTTAAAACCATTTTCACAAAAGATATTTATTTGACCCCCAATGGGGTTCACAACCTTGTACTCCACATGTATCGAGATCAAGAATGGGCAACTCTGGAGAAGAATCAGGGATATTCTCTTACGCTTAGGCATGCTCAGCAAAGGTATACAAAAGGGGAGCCAGTTAAAATGGTAATTGTTGATAATCCAGAAATTAAAGATTTACATAGATTTAAAAGGGAAATTCGTGAAGATTTAAACAAGGGTAACTTTCCAATTCATGTGCCTGACACTCATCAAGAAGTTCTTGATTTGGCCAGCCTTGTTTTAAGAGATAGTGGAACAATCTTCTTAAATAATGCTAAGCCAAAGAATAATAAAAAAGTTCATACTTTGATGAAAATGTTTCATCAATGGGTTGTTAAAGAGGATTATGATATTAATGATTTTTGTGTAATTGGAAGTGCATATGTAAGTTTGGAGGGTCATAGGGAGGTAAATGATTTAGATGTTATAGATCTTAAATTTAGAAATTGTCCAATCAAGAATATAAACATTATTAAAGAGAACTCTGAGTGGTTGAAATTTTATTCAGCTGACAAAATTTTTAGCCCTGTAAATAATTTCTATTATAATGGGATAAGAGTATTATCCAGGTCTTTAATAAAAGATTTTAAAAAAAAGAGAGCAACAGGTAAAGATTTACAGGACCTTAATTATTTGAAATCAAATGATGAGAAATCAAGTTTTAAACAAGGATTAAATTATTTTGCAGGGGTATTTTTAGAGTCTAGTTTTTGGATTCTATTTAGAATTAGAACAACTATTCCAAAACCGGTTAAAAAAGTTATACGAAATCTAATTGAAAAAGTTTTTAAAACTAAGTAGAAAAGATTGTTAAATGAAGATAGCTATAATTGCCCGTTGTAAAAATGAAATGGAAAATCTTAGAGAATGGCTGAAAAATAAAACATTTTGTGATTTATTTCTAATTACCGACAACGAGTCTACCGACGGATCTTTTGAATTTTTAAGCAGTCAGAGCAATGTAATTGTAAAACAAGTAATTGGTTTTGATGAGGGCCGTGATTTTCAAATTCTTATGAATATGGCTCGGTCTCATGGAGTAGATTGGGTTTTCAAGTTTGATTGTGATGAGTTTGTTGGAGACGATTTTCACTCACAATTAGATTATATTTTAAATCAGACAAATTTTGATTGTATACGCTTAAGAAAAATATCAAAACACTTTACTGCCCCAAAAAACAAATGTTTATTGTCCAGAGAATATCATTATGGTGGAGTATATGGAGTTCGTTTATCTTCAAGAATTGAAATAAGCGACCGAAAGATTCACGTTGGCTCATTTTGTTTTTATAAAAAATCAATTATTTTAGGATCATTGGTTACTCATTTTTGGGTTAGATCTCAAGCAGATGCAATAGAACGAGCCAGAATCTATTCACAGGTTGATAAAACAAAAATTTATGAAGTTAGAGATAAAGTATCTTTTGAAAATTTAGTAGATGTTGAAGATGCGGAAAAGTCACAAAAGTTTAAAAGATTTGATGAGTACGGTGTTCCATTTCTTCATGAAACAAACCATGGATTTAATTTTGTAAAACCTAAATTTAATAAGCCTTTTATTGTACAATTAGCAAAACGTATCTTATGGCCAATTCTATCATCGATTGGACTATCAAGAAGTTACCTTAACTGGGCAAGAAAAAAAAATAAACCATAATTTATTTCTTGTATTTACAGACAATATTTTTTTAAAATGAGTGGGAATAAGATAAGAAATATTTAGAAAAAATTACTGTTATTTTTAAACATAAAATGCGATTAGTATACTTAGTCTTTGTGATTTTTAATAAAGAATAAATCAGAAATAAATAAGGTACTAACTATTTTTAGAGTATGGTATGTAGATAGAATATAAGAATATGTAATACCAAAATATCTATAGTATATTATGAAATATAAAAAAAAAAAAATTGCTTTAATTTTTGGCGTCACAGGTCAAGATGGTTCTTATTTATCAAGACTTCTTCTTCAAAAAGGATACAAGGTTCATGGTGTCAAAAGAAGGAGTTCTTCTTTGAATACACAAAGAATTGACGATATCTATGAAGACATCAACGAAGCAAAAAATTTTTTTCTTCATTATGGTGACCTCACAGATGGTCAATCAATAAATCATTTAATACTTAAAACAAAACCCACAGAAGTATACAATCTAGCCGCGCAATCTCACGTGGCAGTTTCTTTCGAATTGCCTGAATATACTCTAATGTCTAATGCATTAGGAGTTCTCAAGATTTTAGAGGCAATTAAGAATATCAATCCAAAAATTCGATTTTATCAAGCTGGAACTTCTGAAATGTTTGGTGCTAGCAATCCACCCCAAAGTGAAAAAACTTCTTTTTATCCAAGAAGTCCTTATGCGGTATCTAAACTTGCAGCTCATTGGATGACTACTAATTACAGAGAGGCTTATGGTCTTTATGCTTGTAATGGGATCCTTTTTAATCATGAAAGCCCAGTTAGAGGTGAAACATTTGTCACTCAAAAAATTATTCAAGGACTAATTAATATTAAACATAATAGACAAAAAAAACTCTACTTAGGAAATCTTTATGCCAAAAGAGATTGGGGGCATGCAGAAGACTATGTCAAAGCAATGTGGCTAATGCTTCAACAAAAAATTCCACAGGATTTCGTTATTGCTACTGGACAACAATATACTATTAAAGATTTTGTTAATTTATCGTCGAAAAAATTAAAGATGAACATAATATGGAAAGGTAAAAATCTTAGAGAAAAAGCTTATTATAATAATAAAGTTATTATCGAAATTCATGGTAAATACTTTAGGCCATCCGAAGTAGATTCTCTTAAAGGCAATGCTAATAAAGCAAAAAGAAAACTAAAATGGAAGCCTACATATAATATCAATTTGTTAATTGAAGATATGATAAAAAAAATTGATCAATAGAGTGCTCTTATGATTAACAATAAGTTGTTAAATATTTTTGTAGCAGGACATAAGGGCATGGTTGGATCTGCTTTAATAAGATTTTTAAAAAATCAAAATGTAGAACTTATTACTAAAGATAGATCAGAGCTTGATTTATTAAATCAAAACGAAGTTCAAAATTTTTTTAAAAATAATAAAATTGATCAGGTATATATGTCTGCTGCTAAAGTGGGAGGAATTCATGCAAATAATACATATCCTGCAGACTTTATTTATGAAAATATAATGATTCAAACAAATATTATTCATTATGCCTTTTTAAGCGGTGTAAAAAAAATATTATTTCTAGGATCAAGTTGTATTTATCCTAAAAATACAAATCATCCAATGAAAGAGGAAGAGTTATTAACTGGAAAGTTAGAGCTAACAAATGAGCCTTATGCAATTGCTAAAATTGCTGGTATCAAGATGTGCGAAAGTTATAATCGCCAATATGGTAAAAGTCATAGCATTGACTATCGCAGTATTATGCCCACAAATCTTTATGGACCAGGAGATAATTATCATTCAGAAAATAGTCATGTGATCCCAGGATTAATTCGCCGTTTTAGCGAAGCTAAAATAAAAAACCTTCCTCATGTAACCATTTGGGGAACTGGCAACCCCAAAAGGGAATTCTTATATGTAGATGATATGGCGAGAGCCTCAATTCATTTAATGAATTTAGATAAAAAAAAATATGAGGAACATACTTCACCAACCTGCAGTCACATCAATGTTGGAAGTGGAATTGATATTACTGTAAAAGAACTCGCAGAGAATATTAAAGAGGTTGTGGGATATAATGGAAATATAAATTTTGATCCAACAAAACCTGATGGTAGTCCTAGAAAATTTATAGATAGTAAAAGAATGATAAATCTTGGTTTTAAACATGAAGTTAACTTAAAGGATGGTCTAAAAAAAACCTATCAAGATTATATAAAGGCTTAATGCAAACTTTTAAAAAATTATTATTTTTACTTTCATTTGACGAACGTAAACAAGCAGCTTTATTGTTATTAATGATATTAATAATGGCATTTCTAGATATGATTGGTGTGGCATCAATCTTACCTTTTATGGCAGTTCTGACCAATCCAAGTCTTATTGAGACTAATGTAATTTTAAATTATATGTTTAAATTCTCAAATATTTTTGGAGTCGAAAATAACCAACAGTTTCTTTTTGTTTTAGGTATAGCTGTATTTATAATTTTGGTTACTTCTCTTATTTTTAAAGCACTTACAACATATGTTCAGGTGCGATTTGTTCAAATGCGTGAATATAGTATTGGCAAACGTCTAGTAGAAGGATATTTGCATCAGCCCTATAGTTGGTTCCTAAGTCGAAATAGTGCTGAACTTGGAAAAAATATTTTGTCCGATGTGGGGCAAATCATTGGTGGCGGCATAAATCCCGCGATGGAAATAATAGCTAAAGGTACAGTTGTAATTGCTATTACTACTTTATTAATTATAGCTGACCCAAAACTAGCATTGATAGTTGCTTTTTTGCTTGGCGGGTCTTATGGGATTATTTTTTATTCTATGAGGAGTTATGTTAATAGAATTGGAGCTAAGCGTTTAAAAAATAATCAATTACGTTTTCTAGCTATTAGTGAAGCTTTTGGTGCTGCAAAGGAAGTTAAGTTAGATGGACTAGAAGAATCCTATATTAAGCGTTTTTCTGGATCTGCACAAATTTATGCTCAATCCCAAGCATCTATGTCAGTTGTAGCTTCAATACCCCGTAACTTTTTAGAAATGATAGCCTTTGGTGGAGTAATACTTTTGATACTATATATAATGGCTCAAACGGGCAGTTTTAACAATGCTTTACCTATTATAAGCTTATATGTTTTTGCTGGTTATAGATTGATGCCCGCAATGCAAAAAATTTATGCTTCTTTTACAGTGCTTGCTTTTGTTGGCCCTACTCTTGATAAATTAACAGATGATTTTAAAAAACTTAAACCTTTTGAAAAAAATTATGATGAGAATATTCTACCATTTAACTCTAAAATTACTTTAAAAAATATTAAATATAATTATCCCAATGCATCAAGAACAGCATTAAAAGATATTAGTTTAAATATTCCAGCTAAATCTTCAGTTGGTCTAGTAGGCCCTACTGGCAGCGGTAAAACAACTACTGTCGACATCATTCTGGGATTACTTGAGCCACAAGAGGGCACATTAGAAGTTGATGAAAATATTATAACAAAACAAAATTCAAGATCTTGGCAGAGATGTGTCGGGTACGTACCTCAGCATATTTATTTATCGGATGATACTATTGCTGCAAATATTGCATTTGGTGTAGACCCTAAAGAAATTAGTCAAAAAGCTATTGAAAAAGCTTCTAAGATTGCAAACTTACATGAGTTTGTTTTACACGAACTACCTGATCAATATCAAACTATAATAGGTGAACGTGGCGTAAGATTATCAGGTGGACAAAGACAACGTATTGGAATTGCAAGAGCTTTATATAATAACCCTAAAGCCTTAATTTTAGATGAAGCGACGAATGCTTTAGATAATCAAACAGAGGATGCTGTAATGGATGCAATAAATAATCTTAGCAAAGATATCACTATAATCTTAATTGCTCATCGTTTAAAGACAGTAAAAAATTGTGATATTATTTTCAAATTTGAAAAAGGTCAACTTAAAGCACAAGGAACCTATCACGAGATAATTGCTAGTAAAAGCCTTGAATAAAATTATAAATCTTAAATTTTATAATTAAAGTTTCCTCTATTAATTAAATCATAATTTTACTTTAATTTTTAAATTTGATTAAGATCTTTGAAAGATCTTAAAAGGACGTGATAAATACAATTTTGTTTACAATTAATAAAAAAGTAATACTTAATAAATATAAATTTTAGTGGTAAGTGTAATTAAAATGATATTAGAAATTAAAAACAAAATTAAAAAATCTAAACTAAATTTAGAACCTTTCCCACATATAATAATTAAAAATTTTTTACCAAAAAAAATTCTTAATAAATTAAATAAAATACTTCCTGATTATGATGATATTGACGAAAGAAATGTAATTTTTCAAAGCTTATCAAAAACAAAAAAAACAGTTATGCCCGACTCCAAAGTTTTTAAAAATCTTTTGAAAAAAAAAATTTTTAAGGAAGTTAATGATAACTTAAAAAAGATTAAACCAATAATCCTAAAGAAATTTAATAATGAGATATCAAAAAATGTTAATCCAAATTTTTTGAATACAAAAATAAAATATAATATGAACTTTGGTCTTATGATTAAGGGTTATTTAAAAAGTGCACATTTAGATAGAAGAGATCATCTTATTTCAGGAATTTATTACCCAATATCAAAAAAAAACAAAGGTGGAAATTTACAATTATGTGGCACAGTTGGCAAAAAGAAATCTTTCGATGTGTTTCCATCCAAAAAAAACTTAAAAATAGTAAAGAACTATAGAATAAATAAAAACTTTTGTGTATTTTTTTTAAATGTTCCTTGGGCGTATCACGCTGTAAGTAAATATAATGGGGAAACTGATAGAAAATACTTTTATATTGATTATGATTTTAATGTAAAAGAATCAAGCTCTTTGTCTAAAAATAGAAAAAAAGGATCTAATCTCAATTCTCTTTGGAAAATACCTGTTGAAGTGAAATCTTTATCTAGAAAACAGACATTTTTTAATGAATGAAATTAAAAATAAAAAAATGAATAAGCTTGTTGCCGTAGTTCCAATTAGAAAAGGTTCCCAAAGAGTTAAGCATAAAAATTTTAGACCTTTTGCAGGAAAAAATTTGTTAATACATAAAATTAAAATGCTTAAAAAATTAGATTTTATTGATGAAATAATAATCAACACTGATTCTGATAAAGCTATTTCGATTGCAAAAAAGATGGATGTTAAATATTTTAAAAGAGACGATTATTTTGCAAGTTCAAAATGTTTAAATAGTGAATTCTGGAAAAATGTTGCAGATAATACTAAAAGTGAGTTCATAATGTTTACCAATTGTACTTCACCTCTAATTGAGCTTAATACTTATAAGGAAATAATATCATATTCTAAAAAATTTTTTAAAAGTGATAAATTTGATAGTCTCAATACTGTAACCGAAATAAGGGAATTTTTATTCAAAGATAATAAACCAATAAATTTTAAACTAAATAAAACTCCAAATTCTCAAAATTTACCCAATATAGTTAAATTAAATTTTGCAATCAACATTCTAAAAACTAAGCAAATGTCGTCTGGAAAATCACTAATTGGAAAAAAACCTTTTTTGTATAAATTAAATGAAATAGAGGGTTTGGATATAAATTCTGAATATGAGTTTTCGTTTGCAGAATACTTATTTAAAAAACGCAATGTCTAAAATTTTAATTACAGGTGGAGCAGGGTTTATTGGAGCACATTTAGCAAACATTTTAAAAAAGAAAAACAAAATTATGATTGTTGATAATTTAGAAAATAAAGGAGGCATTCCCTTTATCGATAAATCAAGTTTTCTTGTTAAAGGAAACATTTTAGATAAAAAAATTTTAAAAAAAATCGAAAGATGGAAACCAGATATCATATATCATCTTGCAGCTCAATCAGGGGGAGAAGGTGCTTATGATGATCCAAAAAAAGATTTCGATACAAACGGTTTTGGAACATATTTAATTGCTAAATTAGCGAAAAAAATTAAGTGTAAATATTTTATTTATGCGAGTAGTGTGGCGGTATACGGCTCTAGTAACAAAAAATTAACTGAAAACTCTAAAATTAATCCAGATTCGATTTATGGTATATCAAAATATACTGGAGAGATGTTTGTTAATCAGTTATTAAAAAAAACAAATATTAAAACAAGAATTTTTAGAATTTTTAATACTTATGGTCCAGGAGAGAATCTGCAAAACTTAAAAAAAGGAATGGTTAGTATCTACTGTTATTTTATTTGGAGTAAAAAGCCACTAATAATTAAAGGTTCGTTAAATAGATATAGGAATTTGACGTACATATTTGATTGTGTAAATATTTTATCCAAAAGTATTAAGAATAATAAATTAAAAAAATTTGAAATTTTAAATCTTTCACATGGAAAAAAAATAACAGTCAAACACCTTGTTAAAACAATCCTAAAAGTAAATAATTTAAATAAATGGAAAATAATTAATAAAAAAGGCACACCAGGAGACTCTTTTGGTACCAGTGCATTTAATAAAAATTTAAAAATCAAATTTAATAACTATAAATTTATTAATTTAGAAGATGGTTTGAAAAAATATTTTCAATGGATAAATAGTATAAATAGAAAAAAAATATTTAAATCTCACCCATACCATATGAGTAAAAATTATAAGTTGAATAATTTTTAATTATCTATTCTTATCCTTAATATCTAACACTTTCAAAACCCAATAAAAACAATTATAAGTATTAAATATAATGAAGATTTATCCTAACCAATTCTTAGGTTTTAATTTTAAAAAACTCTTTTTATATTATCTTTATACTAAATTTGAAATTTTCAAGTATTACATTAAGCATGTACTGCCAAATAGAAAGTTTTTAAAAAATACATTAAAATTAAAAAATTCAAGAAAAGGTAAAAAAGTGTTCATATTTGGAAGTGGCCCATCAATGAATTTATTGGATCCAAAAAAAATTTCAGAATTGATAAATGAAGAAGGATACGAAGTAATTGCTGTTAACAGTTTTCTGTATAGTAATTTTGGTAAATATATAACACCTAACTATATGGTCTTTTCAGACCCTATAGATTTTAGAGATGTACCTGATAATCATCCAAGAATAGGAAGAGCAATTGGTGGCAAAGAGGACAAAAAAAAGGCTATAAATAAAAGTATACCTTTAATTATACCTATACAATTTTATGAGCAAACTAGAAAAGATCATGGACAAGTTTTTTACTTTGATGATTGCAGTGACTATTTTTCTGAAAATATTGATTTGCTAAAGCCAAGATCATACAAAACATTTACTGGTATGAAGGCTATCGCTAGTGGAATATATATGGGTTATGATGAAATATACATATGCGGATTTGATTACTCTCATTTTAAAAAAACAGTTGTAAATAAAGATAACCAAACAATTCTTGAGTTTGATCATTTCTATGAATCTAAAGATCGACCAAATCACATCTTACCTTTACAGGACTCTTTTGGTGACCACTTATATGATTGTGCTTTAGCATTTATTCATCATGATAAGTTCAAAAATTTTAATATTATAAATTTACATCAAAATAGTTTCATTGATAGTTTTCCTAAAAATAAAAATTTGAATGTCTATCTTGATGTTAAAGAATAAATTTTGTTTAGTTATAATATTTAAAAAAATATAAATTCTAGGAATAATAGTGTATTAATCAAATAGTATTAAATATGGTTATAAACAGTATTAAAAAAACAATAAATAGTCACATATTTTTGAAAAAAATTATACGCAAACTGTTAAATGAATTTAAAAGAGGCCATATAAGGCAAATATTTCATTATGCTATAAAAGGTCATGTAATTTCTAAATTAAAGATTTTTAAATATTTTAAAAAAAATGATATTAAAAAACTTCAAATTGGTGGCGGTAGTTATCTTAAAAAAGGATGGTTAAATGGGGATATTTTAGGTGGAGATATTTATCTTAATGCAGCAGATAAATTTCCAATAAAATCTGGTTCTTTAGATTATATATTTGCAGAGCAATTTATTGAACATTTAGACTTTGAGTCAGGAAAAAAATGTCTTGAAGAGTGTTATAGAGTTTTGAAACCTACGGGCATAATTAGAATTGCAACTCCAGACCTTAAGGGTTTATTTTCAGTTTATAATAATAATAATAGTATAGTAAATTCTGGAGAAGCTCTAAGAAGACATAGAAGCAATCATAATAAAGATTGTTTAAATTTATGTCATTTTATTAATGATAATTTCAGACTATGGGGACATTCTTTTATATATGATTTTGAGACTTTAGAATCAGTATTCAAAAATATTGGATTTAAAAGTATTAATCATGTAAATTTTGGTATTTCAAAATTTCCTGAACTTAATGGACTAGAAATACATGCTGATACTGAATGGATGAAGTCAGCTTATCAAATTATTATTGAGGTTAAAAAATCACATGAATAAGTCAATTTTATTTTCAATATTAAAAACCCATAAAATAATAAAGCTATCGACTTATTTAATTAAAAAACAACCAAGAAAGTTGAACAAAAATAAATGGGTTTTTTAAAATCATATTTTAAGTATCATGCGCATATCCTTTATAATGGATATAGAAAAATTTTACTTAGAACAGATAAAAGTACTTTTGCTTTTTTATTTAATTTAAAATCACTATTAATAGGAAGTTCAGCAAGGCTATCTTGGAGTGGGGAAAGCTTCATTGTAACGGATAAACAATTACCTGATTTTAAGTATAAAGTTCGACACCAGCAACAGTGTAATTATGCTTATGAATTTGGTGCAATAAAAAGAGCAGAGAAATTAGCCAAATTTTATTTTTTAAATGAAATAGAATTTAGTGATAACGATATATTATTAGACTGTGGTGCAAATGTAGGTGATTTAAAGATATGGTTTGAGTTACACAATAAAAATATAAACTATATTGGTTTTGAGCCATCTCCAATAGAATTTAAATGTTTAAAATACAATGTTAGCCCTAGTGAAGTACATGAAGTTGGATTGTGGAACCAAGCAGGAGAATTGGAGTTTTTTCTTAGTTCGCAACAGGCTGACTCTTCTCTGATAGAACCGAGAAATTATGATGAAAAAATAATTGCCAAGGTAACTAAATTAGAGCATTACGTCACTACGCCCATAAAACTTCTTAAGCTTGAAGCTGAGGGAGCAGAGCCAGAGATACTAGAGGGCTTAGGGGACAAAATAAAGTTAGTCAAATTTATTTCGGCTGATTTAGGTTATGAACGTGGAATAGATTGTGAAAGCACTTTGGTTCCTGTTACTAATTATCTATTAAAAAGAGGATTTGAGATTATTAATGTATCACATGGAAGGATTTGTGCTCTTTACAAAAATAAGAACTTATAATGCACACATTGTTTATGTATCGCGAATTTGGTCTAATTTACCTGTAAAAATTAAAATATATTAATTTTAATATAAAATTAAAATACTTCTATTAGTTCGTTCTAATAAATAGATAAAATGTATATAATAAATTATTTCAATGAATAATTATTTAGTTAGCTGCATACTTACAACATATAATAGATGTAATTTTCTAAAAAGATCATTGGACTCTATAATTAATCAAACTTATAAAAATGTAGAAATTTTAATAATTGATGATTTTTCCTCAGATAATACTGGAGAAATTATAAAAAATTATGGTGATAGTCGTATCAGATATATTAGACACAGCTCTAATAAAGGTCTAGCACAATCAAGAAATACAGGTATGAAAAATAGTAATGGGGAATTTATAGCTTTTTTAGACGATGATGATGAATGGCTTCCTGATAAAATTAAGGAACAGCTGAATGTTTTCAAAAATTCGGAATTTAAAAATTTAGGAATGGTAATGTGTGGAATAAGAAGAATAAACGGTTCAAATATTAAAGAACAAAAAGAAATTTTAAGAGGTAATTTGCAGGACATTATGCTGATAGACCAACCTTTAGTTGGCAATGGTTCTTGTGCACTAATTAAAAAAGAGATCTTTCAAAAGTATGGTGGTTTTGACTCAAGGTATAAAAGAGGAATTGATGGATACTATTTTAGCAAAATTTCAAGAAATTATCAGATAGATTTTTGTGATCAAATTTTAGTTAACTATTATGAGGATGTGAAAGGCAGAATATCTAATTATCAAAATACTGACAAAGTACGAGAGGCTATTGAAGCAAACTTTTTAATTTTTGATGAGATAAAAGATATTATAGATAGATATCCAAGATTAAAAGCAAGGTTTAATTTAAGAATTGCAGAATATTACATTTTGTTAAACGATTATAGTAATGCGACCAAGTTTTTTTTTAAAAGTGCAAAAAGATATATTGGTTTAAAAAAGTATTTATTATTTATTTTATATATTATTTTTCCAACATTCATTACAAATAAATTAAGACAAAGAAGAATGCATAAAGATTAGTTAAATAAAACAAAAGATTTAAAATGATTAAACGAATATTATTCAGAATAACTTGTAAGATTATTTTAAAAATAAAAATTCTAAATATTGGTTAGAAAATTATGTGTGGTATCAGTGGACTAGTTTCTAAGAAAACCTTTGACCCCAGTGTTTTAAAGTCTATAAATGATTTAATAGTTCACAGAGGTCCAGATGATTATGGGTTTAGTTTGTGGAACATAGACATAAAAAAAAATAATAACACCGTTATTAAAAAAAATAATTTACAAAACTATATTGGGTTTGGTCATAGAAGGCTATCAATCTTGGATCTTAGTACTAATGGTCGTCAGCCAATGTGTTTCAATAATTTTACAATTATATTCAATGGAGAAATATATAACTATTTAGAAATTAGAGAAGAACTTGAGCATCAAGGATACAAGTTTGATACTCAAACAGATACAGAGGTTTTGTTGAAAAGCTATATGCAGTGGGGTGATGAATGTTTAAATAAATTTAACGGTATGTTTTCATTTCTGATATATGATGAAAATAATAATGACATTTTTGGAGCAAGAGATAGATTTGGTGTTAAACCATTATATTATTATCTATCCCAAGACAAAAAGACAGTCATATTTGCATCTGAAATAAAACAAATTGCATTAAGTGGTTTTTATCAAGAAAAAAAAGCTAATAAACAAATGGTATATGATTATCTTTTCTTTACAAAAAGTGATCATACAGACGAAACAATGTTTGAAAATATTTTTCAAATTAGGGGAGGTGAAAAATTTCACTTAAATTTAAACAATGACATTTATCAAATTAAATCTAAACTTTGGTATAATTTACGGAATAAAGTTACTAGAGAAAAAAACAATAGTTTAATAGATATTAAAAAAACTTTCTCTAACTCTTTTTTTGACTCGATTAGATTAAGACTTCGTTCAGACGTATCTGTAGGCTCATGTTTATCTGGAGGCATGGACTCCTCTTCGATAGTTGGAAGTACAGCTAAAAAGTTTTACAAGAAGCTTGATACTTTCAGCATTATTTTTCCTAAGACAATTTATAATGAGGAAAAGTTTATAGATAGTTTAGTAAATAAGTATCAATTAAATAATAAAAAAAAAACGCCTTCAACCAGTAATTTAATTAATGAAATTGAAAAAGTTGTTTACTATCAAGATGAACCAATAAGGTCATTTAGCCAATATTCTCAATATTCACTATTTGAGCTTGTCTCTCAAAATGACAAGAAAGTTGTTTTAAACGGTCAAGGAGGCGATGAAATATTAGGTGGTTATCCTAGTTATTTATTTAGTGCAATTAATGAAAATAAGCTCGACATTGGCAATTTAAAAAAATATTTAGATATTTTAAAAAAAGAAGGATCTTTACCATTTATCCAAAAGCTAGTTTACTTTAATGAATTGATTTTCAAAAAAATAAATTTTATAGATAAGTTGAGACGGTCAAGTTTTTTAAACAAAGCGTATAATTATAATTATTTTGAAAAACTAGATCTAGATAAGAATAAAAATTATTTTTCCCCCACATTTTTACAACATTCAATTGATCAAATATTAAAGGATTTTTTACCTCAAATGTTACATTATGAGGATAGAAATTCCATGGCATTTTCTATTGAGTCTAGATTGCCCTTTTTAGACTATAGATTGGTAGAAAAAACTTTAGAAATTCCAATGAAGTATAAAGTGAATATAAAACAAAAGTTTATTTTAAAAGAAGTAATGGGTGATATTGTACCTAATGATATAATTAACAGAGCTGATAAAAAAGGTTTTGCCACTCCTTTAACTGAGTGGCTAAAAAATTTTGAACAATACATCATTGATTTTGATACACGAAATAGTGAACTGTTTAAAGATATTGATTTTAAAAAACTTTTTGAAAAAAAAATAAACAAACAGAAGTTTTTTTTACACACATTTAAAATAGCACAAATAATGATGTGGTCTAAAATATTTAATATTAAGATTTAGTAAATGAAAAAAAATTTATAAAAAGATTAAAAAGTGAGTTCACTAGTTTCAGTTTGTATTACTACATTTAACAGAAAAGAGCTTTTACCGCTTACTTTAAAATCTATACTGGATCAAACGTATAAAAATATTGAAATAATTATAGTTGATGATTGTTCGATTGATGGAACTCAATTTTTGATAGAAAATGAAATTCTGAAGCTAGATCCGAGGATTAAATATATAAGGCACGCTGAAAATAATGGATTAGCATTTGCAAGAAATACAGGGATTTTTAACGCTAAAGGAAAATATTTTACTTTTTGTGATGATGATGATTTGTTGATGCCAAATTATATTGAGGAATTTATGAATGTAGCTTCAATTCATGATGACAGTTGGTGCTTTTGTTGTAGTGGTAAATATAAAAATTTTTTAGGCACTTACATTGAAACCAGTTTTGAATATGAGGGAGAACTAAAAAGCTTTATTAAAAAAGGTTTTACTCCACCGGTATCCTCACAGTTTTATAATTTATTAAGCTTAAAAAAAATAAATGGTTACAATCAAAATGTAAAAAGTGGTGTAGATCACGACCTTTGGATTCGACTAGCTATCTCAGGTTTTAAGATTAAGTATATAGCAAAACAATTAAGTCTACCAAATCCAAATACTAATCAAAGAAGAATGACTACAAATTATGAGGAAAGATTGAGTGGTATAAAAAATTCACTTAAAATATGGGAAAATGATTTAATAGAAATGTATGGAAATAAATTTTTTTTAGAATTTTCTGATGCTTATTTGCAAAGAGAGCGATTGAAGTTTTTTAATAATTATTTACAAGATTTTAACTTAGTAATGGCATTTAAAATCAAAAAAGATATTTCATTATTTAGCTGTTTAAGAGCTATATTGATATTATTAACTAAAAAAACTTTAAAATACATTGTTCCAAAAATTTTTATATCGAAGAAAAAAATATTAAAAATTAAACCAACATTAAAAATAAAAAATTATTAACATATAATAAAATGTTAAGTTGTATTTGTTGAATAACTTTTAATAATTAATAAAGTAAGTGAAATGTGTAAATTGTTCTTAAACCTAATATTAAAATAGTACTTGATTAAATGCATATAGGAATAGTTGAATTATGTGAAAAAAATCATCATAGCATGATATTTAATTGGATAAAATTAGCTAATATTAAAAAATGTAAAGTTACTTTATTTACAACGAAAGAAATTTTCAACAATGTTAAAAAAGAATTAAGCGGATTAAAATACAAAGTTGAAATTAAAGAAACAAATGATTTTTTTTTTCAAATTAAAATTAATAAATTAATAAAAAAAAAAAAAATTAATAAACTGATCTATCTTACTATTTGTAATTTTTTAGTTTATTTATTCATCCCTCTAAAAACTATAAATCTAGGAATTACAATACACAATGCAAATACTTGGTTTAATAAAAGTAATATTGTCAAATTTAGGCATTACTTAAAAAGATTAATTATTCTTAAACTTAAAAGAGAGGCTTCTTTTTTTATAGTAAATAGCAAAAATATGAAAAGTTTTATTGATCATAATTATCCTGAGGTAAAGCCGATTTATATTTTACCTTTTTCTCTAAAAAAAAATGTCTCTAAATTTAACATTCTTAAAAATAAAACATTTACTACGATTTATCCAGGTAGCATTAACCATACAAAAAGAAAATATGAAAACTTTATTAAGCTTGCCATATTAAACCCTGAAGATAATTTTGTAGTTCTAGGCAATACCCGAAAAACAGATGTTGATATTAGCATTTACGAACAAATGAAAAAAATATCCAATATTAAATTGTATGATCAATATATAGATATAAAAAATTTTAATAAAGTTATTAAAGAATCTCATCTACTTTTCAGTGATATAATAGTAAATTATAAATCATCAGATATTTCAGAAATTTATGGTCAATCTAAAGATAGTGGAATTTCATACTTAATGAATGAGTTTAATTTGCCTTGCCTTCTAAATAGTAATTTTTTAAATTTTACTGAATTAAGAAATGGGAGTTTATATTTTGAAAATTTTAGCAAAATGTATAAATTGTATTCTAAGATAAAAAAAAATAATAAGCATCGTCTTTCATTAATGAAAAAAATTAAGAATGACACCAAAAATTTTACTGTTAAGAATTACTCTCAAAAATTAAATAAAATCTTTACTTGAAAATAATATATTTAACTCACGCTGATTTACGAAAATCGAAGGGTCACCACCGAGCAACTTACCAGAAACTCAGATCCTTAAAAGGTCTGGTAAATAAACTTATTATAGTTAGCTCTACATTTAAAAAATTTAAATTTCTAGAATTAGCTTTTTTAGAATTAAAATGTATTCTTCTAATTTTTAAGCATAATCCAGATGCAATTATTAGCAGGGGGTATGTTGGATATCTTGCCCAAAAATTTGCAAAATTTAAAAAAATTAAAACAGTAAGAGAGGTTCACGCAGATATAATTGAAGAAATAAAACAATACGATAAAAGCTTTATATCTAGAAAGCTATTGTTACCATTCGGTTATTATATGCAAATAATAGACAAACAAAGTGATGTGAGAATTTTTAATCATCCAAAATTATTATTTTGGTTTAGAAATAAATTTAAAAATATTAATAACACTAGAGATATATATGCTTATAACGGATTTGATTATGGCGAGAACTGTCAACTTGATAAATCAAAAGCTAAAAATAAATTTAAATTAAAAACTGATATTCAATACTTAGTATTTACTGGCGGAGCCAATTATTGGCATGGTGTTAATTATTTAGCGGAATTACAAAAAGAATTTAATTCAATGGATGCTAATATACAGATCATATGTGGGGGTGGAAAAATTTCACCTAAGGATGATCCTGATCGTTGTTTAATTAACTTTGAACCACTTAATTCCAAAGGTTGCATGAATTTAATTAAAGCTAGTGACGCCTGTATACTTCCTGTAAGACAGTCTAGAGTAAGTCCCGGAAGTGCTTTAAAATTATATGATTATTTTTTGCATAAAAAATTTATAATTACTCAGAAAAATTTAGAAGGTTATAGTGATGAAGTTTTAAGATATGGGTTTGGTACTCTTGTTAATTTTGAGGAAAGTAATTTAACAGCGTTAAAAATTATTAAAGTAATGAAAAAATTAAAAAAAAATAATAAGACTAAAATTAATATAAAAGAGTTTAGTTGGGACACTAGAATGTCTAAGTGGATAAATTGTCTTAAATTTTTACGAAATAAACAATACTAAAAACCAAATGAAAAAAAATAATTTGATAAAGATTTTTTGCTTATCAATTATTTTCATATTTGTATTTTTACAATTTATAGACGATCCAGTTGGTATGCTAAGTATACTTTTAATAGTATTTTTGAGTTTAATTTTAATAAATAAATATCCGTCAATAACTAATTTACTAATTGCAGCTTTAGCTATTCGCATATTTGTATTATTTCTAGGTAATATAATTGACCTTCCTGACAGTGGAAAAGATGCTGTTTATTTTGAGAATATAGCATTTAAATTTTCTCAAGATGGGTTTTATGGAGTGCTTACCGATCATTATTCAGGAGCAAATTCAAAATTTATTTGTTGGATAATAGCAATTTTTTATTCTTTATTTGGTCGAAGTTTATTAATGGCACAGTCATTAAGCTTGTTTTTCGGGATAGGATCTGTTTTTTTAGGTTGGGTGATTGCGAAAAAATTATGGGGTGATCACAAAGCAATAAAAGTTGGTTGGATACTCGCGTTATTCCCTTCTTTAATATTATATTCAGTTTTAACAATGCGAGAAGTTTACATTAGCTTCTTTTTGCTAGTTGCAGTATTAGGTGTTATTAACTGGAGCAGAGATGGTCGATTTAAATCGATTATATTAGCAATGTTTGGTTTTATTGGAGCCTACCATTTCCATGGGGCCATGATAATAGGTGGTATTGTTTTCCTCATTATTGTTGGTCTTATTACTTTAAATAGATTTTTTAAATCACTTTTATTAAGAAAAATTAATTATAAAAATTTTATCACCTCTATTATGATCTTTATTTTTTCAGTGTTATATTTTTCTAATCAGATTGGTGCTGCAAAAATTGGAACTTTCGAAGAATCAATAGATCTTTCTAGGCTGAAAAAAATAATGGAGTCTTCTGGAAGAGGTGATGCATCTTATCCTGATTGGCTAAAAATAGATTCAGTTGTGGAATATTCTTATAAGGGTCCTGTTAGAGCTATTTATTTTATTTTTTCTCCATTTCCATGGGATGTTAAAAAAACAAGTCATTTGATTGGAACATTTGATAGTTTTTTGTATATGATTTTATTTTATTTTATATTAAAAAATCGAAAAGTTATATTGAAAGACCCTGGTTTAAGGATTGTTCTGTTGATATTAACTTCATATTTTTTAGTATTTGGAATTGGAGTTGGTAATTTCGGCACAAGTATAAGACATCGAGCAAAATTTGTTATGGCCTTAATATTAATGGCAGCACCTTTTTTTCCAAAATTCAACTATTCTCTAAAAAGAAAGTCTAGTAGCTATCTTTAAAAAATTTTTTTTACTTTTATCCAATAAATAAGATATTAAAATGAATAAATTTGATTTAAATATAACTCTAAATATTCAATTTAAATCTCCAAATTTTAATGAATAAACAAAAAAAAATAGCTATTGTTGCAAGTAATAACGGACTTGGTCATATAAAAAGGTCTGTAGTTTTAGCAAATTCACTTTCTAAAAAATTTAAAGTAAGCATTTTCTGCTTAAAAGATAAAATTAACAAATTTAAGACTAATAAAAATGTTAAAATTATAAACTTTGAAATAAGAAAGTACAAAAATATTATCTTCAATAAGAAAAATAATATACACAATTTTTTTATCTTCAAAAATAAATTTGACATTTTTTTATGTGATAATTACCCTGAAATTTTAAATAAACAGAAAAATACGATTATGATGTCGAATTTTTTTTGGCATGATATTCTCAGAATTAATTCTGAGTATTATAGAAAATTAGAAAAAAAAATTGCAAAGAGACCTATAATTTCAAATTATTTATTTGTATCAAAGTATATAAAAAAAAAATTTAAGGTAAAACCAGTTGGTTTTTATGGTAAATTTTTATACAAAAACTTTGACAAAAAAAAAAAAGGTATTTTAATATCATTTGGAACAGCAAAATTAAATTATAAAAATAAAATTCAAATTAATAATTTCTTAGAAAGTATCAAAAGTTTAAATAATCAAAATATGCCAATTTATTTAGAACCCAGATATTATAAGAAAAATTACAACAAATTTAATATCTATGAAGCAGCATTTGATGATGAAATGTACTCAAAAATTGCTGTTGCTATCATAAAACCTGGTTTAGGAACTATTACGGACTGTTTATCTAGGGGTATTACATTAATCACATATACAAATAATCAAAACAAAGAGTTCACCGAAAATGCAAAAATTTTAGAAGAAAATAATATTGGAATTAATTTTTATAATTTGACTTCAGCGTTAAATTTTTCAATGTTATTAATCAAAGAGAAGTTTATTTTAAAAGAAAGATTTAAAAACGCAAAAAATTTAATCTGGAATGGTGAAAAGGAAGTATTGAAAATAATTAATGATTTATTCTCTAACAAACTGTTAATATATAATGAAAAATATGAACAAAGATTAAAACAAAAAAATTAATAATTAAATGAAAATTAAACTATTAAAATATAATTTAAATTTATGTCTAAAAATAAAGTTAAAGTAATTGCTGAATTGTGTCAGAACCACAACGGAGACCCGGGATTAATTCAAGAAATGGTTCAAGCAGCCTCAGAGGCTGGGGCAGATATAGCAAAAATTCAGTTTATTGATTCTGCAGACTTAACCTTTAGGAAAAAATTTGATGATGGTCTAATTGAAGATAAAGAAATAAAAGTAATCAAAAGACCTTATAAAGAGGAATATAATAGACTTAAGAAATTAGACTTAAATAAAGATGATCACTTAAATTTTATTGAAACATGTAAAAAATTTAAGATCACACCAATGACAACAATTTTTAATTTAAGTAAAATAAAATACGCAAAAGAAATAAAATTTAATGCGATTAAATTAGCTAGTTATGATTGTGGCTCTCACTTTATGATAAAAGAGATGTTAAAGAAAAATTTTGATAAAATTGTTATATCTTGCGGAGCTTCTTATGATACAGAAATTGAAAAAACTTGCGAATTAATGCAAAATCACAAAGATTTCTCTTTATTGCATTGTGTAACTATATATCCTACCCCACTAATACAAGCACATTTAAATCGTATAAATTATTTAAAAAAATTAACAAAAAATGTAGGAATTAGCGATCATTCAGATCCAGAAAAAACAGGATTTAAATTATGTGTTGGTGCTGTAAATATGGGTGCAAATTTAATTGAAAAGCATTTTACTATTTTAAGAAAAGATCAAACAAGAGATGGCACTGTTTCAGTTAATGAAAATCAATTAAAGGAATTAATTAGTGTAGTCAATTTAAGTGATGATGACAGAAGAAATTATATAAAAGAATTTATACCTGAATATGATCAAATGCTTGGAAAAGAAAAAAGAGAACTTTCAAAAGTTGAAATTTTAAATAGGGACTATTATAGGGGTCGATTTGCAAGTAAAAATAAACATAATAAAGTTTTTTATAATTGGGAAAAAGTTGATTTAAATGAATTAATTTAAAATTAATAAAATAAAAATTTTTAATCCTTAATAATCAGACTAAAAAAAATAAACTAATTTAAAGCTTAAAAAAAATAGGTTTTATTATAAAAATATAATAGTACTTTATTTAAATGTTAAAAAATAAGATTTCCATTATAGGGGGTGCTGGACACATTGGGCTTCCTTTGTCTATAAAATTTTCAGAAAAAAAATTTATTGTAAATATCATTGATGTAAATTCTAAAAATTTAGATCTAATTCAAAAATGCAAACCTCCATTTAAAGAAATTGGCCTTAAAAAGAAGTTGTCTCAACAATTAAAAACAGGACGAATTAGTTTCTCCAAAGATTTGAGTTCAATTCGAGATTCTAAAAATATAATTTTATGCATCGGAACTCCAATAAACAAAAACTTTAAACCTGATTTAAAAAATTTTAACCAAGTAATTAGGCAGATAAAAAATCATATTAAAGAAAGTCAAAGTTTAATAGTTAGAAGTTCGGTAATGGCTGGAACAAATAATAAAATATATAATATCTTAAAAAGAAAATGCTCAAACTTAGCATACTGTCCAGAGAGAATTGTAGAGGGTAAATCCTTTGAAGAATTACCAAAAATTCCTCAAATAATTTCAGCCTCAAATAAAAAAACCATTCAACAAACCGTAAAATTATTCAAAAATATAACAAACAAAATAATAGTATGTGATTTTATTCAAGCAGAGTTATCGAAAGTATTTTCTAATTTGTATAGATATATAAATTTTGCAATACCAAATGAGATGTATCTAATTTCAAAAAAGTTTGGAGTAGATTTTTCAAAAATAAGAGAAATAATGATTAAAGATTATCCTAGAAATAAAGGATTGGCAAAAGCTGGTTTTGTTGGGGGACCTTGCTTGATGAAAGATTCTATGCAGATGTCTTATTTATATGGCATTAAAAAAAGTCTAGTTAATAGTGCTTATAATATTAATCAAAATTTACCAAATGAAATTATTAGACAAATAAAACAATTAAAAATTAAAAATAAAAAAGTTGGAGTTTTAGGCTTGACGTTCAAACCAGATAGTGATGATTTACGTGGATCTTTGTCAGCTAGTTTATTAAAAAAGTTAAAAAAAAATAAGTTTAACTGCTATTTTTCAGATCCATATGTTAAATTAAATCTAAATTTAAAAACAAATGAATTAATAAAAAAATGTAATGTTATTGTTATTGGATCAAATCACAAACAGTATAAAAAATTAAAAATTAAAAAATCAAAAACAATTATTGATTTATCAGGTCTATTAAAAAAATTATAAATGTGTGGCTTTTTTGGATTTTTTACAACAAATAAAAATTTTAAAGTCGACAAAAAAATATATAAAAATATTAGCTTGAAATATAGGGGTCCAGACGAACATACAGTTTTCGAAAATAATAATTTTTATTGTGAGTTTTTTAGGCTTTCGATATTAGGTGGGCTTAATGCATCACAACCCATGAAATCATATGACAAAAGATATTTGATTTTACTTAATGGTGAAATTTATAATTACAAAGAATTAAATAAAGATTACTTAAATTTAAAAGACACAAATTTAGGAGATACAAGAGTTTTAGTGGAGTTATTTTCAAAATTTGGAATTAAAGCTACAGAAAAACTAAATGGTATGTTCTCAATAATTCTTTATGATCAAAAAAAACAAAAAATTTATTTAATTCGAGACCGATTTGGTACTAAGCCATTATATTATTTAATAAAGAATAATGTGTTATACTTTTCGTCAGAAATAAAAGGAATTCCTTTAAAAAAAAATATAAATAATAATATTGTAACAAATTATCTAGATAACGGCCATTACCCAAATTACAAAACTTTTTTTAAAAATATATTCAATTTAAAACCTTCCACCATTCTTAAATTTGATAAGAATGAATTTAAGAAAATAAAATATTATGATCTAAGAAATCATGTAAGAAATCATGTAAGAAATCAAAAAAATTCTTTAGAAAAATTTTATGAGTTACTTAATCTTTCTATTAAAATTAGACAACGATCAAACCGAAAAATAAATTTTAATTTGAGTGGGGGGATAGACTCAACTTCGCTATTATTTCAAACTAGTTTGCTGTGGAGTAAAAAATATCAATTAATGTCTAGTACTTATAATTATCAAAAATTTAATGGGGGAGAATATATCGATGCAAAAAGATTTAGTGATAAACTTTCTATAAAAAATTTTAAGGTGAATGTATATCCAAAAGAAATTCCAGATTTATCATCTAAGCTACAATTTTTCCAAGATGAACCTTATGGGGGATTAGCTTCGGTAGCTGAATTTAAACAAAACATTGAATTAAAAAAATTAGGTAATATTGTAAGTTTCGAGGGCATAGGTGGTGATGAAATTCTTGGTGGATACAATTCACATCTATATTTATTGATAAGATATTTGCACTATAATAAAAAAAATAAATTATTGTACAAAAATCTAATTAAGTTCTCGGGCAAAAAAATCGATCAAATTTTAAAAATTTCTAAAAGATTTATTCAATCTAATTTTTATGGAAATACTGATTTGAGTGATATCAGATTTAAAAATCTTAAAAAAAGAGAGATTAAAGAAAACATTAATTATTATGAAATTATCAAATTTAGAGAAATTGAAAACGGTGCTTTGTATAGAACTTTAAGGTTTAGGGATAGATCTAGTTCTGCTTGCGGCAGAGAACTAAGGTTTCCGCTTTTAGATCATAATTTAGTTTCTCATAGTTTAGCGATGCCTTATGAAATTAAATTTAGACATGGTTTTACGAAATACCCTTTAAGGAATTTGCTTAATCAGGCAGATAATAAATTATCTTTAAAAAAAAAAAATAGCACAAACTCTGCTCAAACTGATTGGTTGAAAAAAGACTTAAAAAGTTGGGCATATGATAATATCAATTCCTTAAATAATAAAAATGTTATAGATAAGAAATATTTTTTAAATTTAGACAAACAGTTTTCATTAAAAATAAAAAATTCTTTTTATTTATGGCAATTAATTAATTTAAACTTATTTTATGAAAATCTAAAAAAATGATTTTTTATGATTAGAAGGAAAAAATTGATAGCGATTATTCCAGTAAGAAAAAATTCTTTAGGAATTAAAAATAAAAATCTAATTACTTTAAAGAATAAATCATTACTAGAACGTACAATAATATTATCAAAAAAAAATAAATTTATCGACCAAACTATAGTAACAACAAATTGTTCAAAAATGTTTGAAATTTCTAAAAAATATAATTGTAATTCAAAAAAATTAAGACCAAAACATTTATCAGGAAAATACTCATTAACGATCGATGTAATTAAACATGAAATTAAAATTAATAAATTAAAAGATGTTTATATTTTATTGTTACAGGTTACCTCCCCTTTTAGATCTCAATTATTAAATAATAAGTTTTTAAATAAATTTAATAAAAATAAAAATTATTCTTCTTCAGTAAGTGTTACAAAATTTGATCACCCCCATCCATATAAAGTTCAAGAGATAAAAAATAATAGATTAATTTCAATGTTAAATAAAGAGTCGATGGTACCAAGACAAAAATTACCACCAGTATATGCACCTAATGGATTATTTTATATTACTCATTGTAACAACATATTAAAAAATAATTCTTTTTTTACAAAGTCAACTTTGCCATTTTTAGTAAATAGACCTTTTTCTTTAAACCTCGACAATAATTTTGATTTAATTTTAATGAATGCTTTAGAAAAATATGTTGAGGATTAAATAATTAAATATCGAAATGAAGATATTGTTTATAAAAGAAAAAAGATCTCAGACAGGTATCGAGGGAATTGGCGTATATTTAGTTCGTGTATGTAAAAAATTAAACAAATTAAAAATACCATATTTAGTAATTTATAACGATAAAGACACTTTTTATGAGATAATGAGAGAAAATAATATTAATGTAAAAATAATAGATCTACCTCCTAAGTCCTTCAAAAATTTATTACATAAAAAAAAAAATGTTTTAATTACTAGAAAGTTAATTTCAAATTTAGTCAATGATGAAAAATTTACACATATAAATGTACATTTTCCTCATTTACTTCAGTATATAGACAAGGATTTGGAAGTATCTGTAATAGCAACATGGCATGCTGCTTTTCCAAACAATGAACCTCAGAAAATTTTTAATTTTAAGAATATTTTAAATCCAAAAAAAATTTTGAATGAATTTTATAGAAAAAAATTTGTGTTTAATTTTGATCTTGCAAATCACGTCATAACCCCGTCTTTTGCTGCAAAAGAAACAGCAATTAAAAGATTTGGTGTAGATGGAAAAAAAATTACTGTAAATCCATACGGTGTAGAGCCTATAACACAAAATAATTTCAAAGATATAAGACAAGATCTTAATTTTAGCCCAAAAGATAAAATTGTTTTATGTGCTGGCAGGGAAACAAAATCTAAGGGTGTGGAGGACTTTTGTAAAGTTGCAAGTCATTTTATTAATAACAAAAATATAAAATTTTTATTTCTAGGTGGTTATAGAGACAAAGAATATCATGATTATCTAGTAGAAAAATATGGCAAAAACGTATTTTTTTTAGGAATGAAGAAAAATATATATGATTATTATAATTGTTCAGATCTATTTCTTTTTTTATCACACAGAGAATCAGCTGGTCAAGTTCTTGCTGAAGCAATGTTGTTTGGATTGCCATTGGTTACTTATGATATAATCGGTGTTAATGAAATGTTTGAGAACGGTGTTCAAGGTAGAATGAGAGAATTTGGTGATACCAATGGTATAATAAAAGATGTTGAGGAAATATTAAGCGACAATAATTTATATAAAAAATTATCTGAAGAGTCTAAAAAACACTCAAATAATCACTTAATTGATATGAGTGTAAATAATTTATTAAATATTTTAAATAAATATTAAATATCCTAAATTTTACTTATAGATTATTAAAATTATTATGTGATATATAGTTTAATACTTAATATCTAAATGACGAATAAAATTCTAATTACTGGTGGTGCAGGACATATTGGCGGAGCTTTAGCAAGGAGGTTGGTTGAGAATAGCAAAAATTACTTAACGATAGTAGATGATTTATCCACTGGTTCTCAAAGTAAATTACCTAGCAAAAAATTTAAAAATTTTGAATTTATAAAAGCGGATGTTAATAATTTGGAGTCTCTTAAAAATAGTATTTATAATAAAAAATTTGATTTTGTATTTCATTATGCTGCAGTTGTTGGCGTTGAAAGAACATTAGTTGATCCTGAGAAAGTCCTTAATGATATTCAGGGAGTAAAAAATATCTTAAACTTATGTAAAAAAGTTAATGCACAAAGAATATTTTTCTCATCATCATCAGAGGTATATGGCGAACCTGTAAGTACACCTCAAAAGGAAGACGAAACGCCTTTGAATTCTAAACTTCCCTATGCTGTTGTAAAAAATTTATCAGAGGCATATGTAAGAACTTATAAACAAATGTATAATTTAAATTATACAATTTTTAGATTATTTAACACATATGGTCCCTTACAAAGTGATGATTTTGTGATAACAAAATTTATAAAGCAATCTCTAAATGGAGAAAATTTAGAAATTAATGGAGATGGATCACAAACTAGAACTTTTTGTTATATAGATGACAGTATTGATACACAAATAAATTGTATGGAGAAGAATTTTCATGTCAATGATGTTTTAAATGTAGGTAATGAGTATGAAATTTCAATTTTAGATTTAGCTAAAATAGTGCTTAAAATAACATCTTCAAATGCTAAAATTATTCACAAGGATCCTCTAAAAGAGGGGGACATGACAAGGCGAAAACCCGACATATCTAAAATGAAAAAAGTATTGAGTAGGGAGCTCTTATCTTTAGAAAATGGAATAGAAAAAGTCTCTAAATATTTCAAGCAACAATATGAATAAATATTTAGACATAACCTCATTGTCGAGTTCTGATTTCTATAAAAGTAATGAAAGAATTTCATGGCACATAAACCATGACGAATATAATAAATTCAATAAGGATATCTTTGAATTGCTTGAAAAAATAAAATTTAAGGAAAAAGAAAATGATATTTTTCAATTGGCAAAACCCTCTATTTACCGCACTTTGTCAGAATATCTGAGTCATGTTTATGATTACGTTGTGTTATGCTCAAATAATATAAAAGCTGTATATTCACCTAAAAGTAAAATTTATATTGACAAAATTTGGCAAAAAAAAAAAATATCTAATATTCCTTCAATAGAAAAAAATAATAAAATTTATCAAAAAAATGTAATTAAAAAAATTTATCAAATTTTTTCTGAATACATTCCAAAATTTTTTTTTAATTATATCGTTATGTCCAGAAATCCCTTAATTAATGATTTTTTGACTACTAAATTCAAATATTTAAAACTTTCTCATCCAATATATTTATCTTCCAACAGGTCAGAAAGCAAAATATCTAAAATTTTATCTCAAAAAATGGCTTTCTTAATTGTAGAAATGATTGAAAGAAAATATTTTAATTTAGAAGACGATCATAAACATTCAATTAACTTTATTATTGAAAATCATTTAAAAGAAGCTGATAATGATCTTAACAATTATAATGGTTTATTAAAGAATTCAAAAAATATTATTCTAGGTTCAAGTAGTGGTCATTATAATAGATTAATATCTACAGTTGCAAAAAATCATAGCATTAAAGTTTGGAAATTTGATCATGGAGGAGAAAAATGTTTTTTTGATGATAATTTCTATTGGAGTAAATCATTCTATAATACAGATGTGTTCGTAACTTATGGAAAAAAATGGAAAGATTATGTAGAAATTAAAGCACAGGATTTAAAAAAAAAAATAAAAGTCAAAGCCATTGGCTCTAGTTATCATAAAAAAATATTTAATATTCACTTTGGAAAAAAAGTAAATATAAATAAAAAAATCTTGTATATACCTGGTTCTTTTGTTTCTGAGCAAAGAGATTTTCTATATGATAAAATAGTTGATCCCTTACATTTTGATTGGCAAAAATATTTAATTGAAACACTACAGAATTTTGATTACGAAGTGATATACAAAATGCATCCTAAAGGCATAAAACTGGAAAATAATAATCTTAGTAACATTGCAGCATACAGAACATCTGTTAATATGAATGAAAGTCTTACATATTCAGATGTTGTAATTTTAGATTACGCTGGAAGCTCTTTTGTTGAAGCTTTATGTGCTGGGAAAGATGTTATTTTTATTGATATGAAACAAAGACAATTTAATAAAAAAAATTTTGAAGATTTAAATTCAGTTGTAAAAATTATTTCAGCAAATCAAAAAGAAGGGAAATTTTATGTTGAAAAAAAAGAGCTTCTAAATGCCTTAACTACTCCACAAAAAAACATTGATAAACAGAAAAAACTAGTAAAAGAATACTGGCTCGAAAGTGCTTAGATAAATTGATTAATTTTAATATAAAAATTTCAAGGGAATGGCAAAAATTTACAAAAAAAAATATCTCTTTATGGGTGAAGGGATATATTTATTCTCATACTATAGATGAAATCATTGATAAATTTTCTGTAATAAATAAATCTGAAATTTCATCATATGTGAATTCTATCGATGGTCATTATGCATTAATTGTAAACAGACATGATTTAGCTTTTTTGATTGTTGACAAAATAAGAAGTACACCAATTTTTTTTACAAAAATAAAAAATGATTTTTATATAGATTATGACCCAAAAAATTTAGTTAAACTTATGGGATTTGATAAGTCTATAAATGAAAATGCAAAGTTAGAGATATCAATGTCTGGTTTTACAGTAGGCAGCAAAACGCTTTTTGAAAATTTGTATTCATTAAAAGCTGGTGAAATAGTTATATTGCAGAATAATTCATATGAATATTTACATTACTATCAATATTTTGGAGAGTTAATTAAAAAAAGCTTTAGTAAGCACTTAGAAGAATTATCTGACGTAACCCTAAAGATTTTTAAAAAAATGTTAAAGAAGATTGGTGATAGACAAATTGTAATCCCCTTAAGTGCCGGTAATGATTCAAGATTAGTTGCATCTATTTTAAAACATTTAGGTGCTAAAAATGTAAAGTGTTATTCTTATGGTACACCAGGAAATTTTGAAGCAAAAATTGCTAAGGTAATTTCTGAAAAGCTAGATTACGAATGGAAATTTATTCCACTTACACATAAAAGTGAAAAAAAATTTTATAAATCTAAAGATTATAAAGATTACTTAGATTTTGGCGAAACTTATTGTTCAGTACCATACATACAAAGCTTATCTACGATCAAATATTTAAAAGATATGAATTGGATTAATCAAGACGCAGTATTTATTAATGGAAACTCAGGAGATTTTATTTCTGGAGGACACGTTAAAATAAAAAATAAAGATGATTATCAAATTAAAGATATCCTACTTAGGAAAGAAAATATTTTAAGTCAATTAATAGAAAAGCACTTCTCCTTATGGGCATATTTAAAAAATGACAATAATTTAAAAAAATTAAAAACCAATCTATGGAATGAGATACAAAAGGGCTGCGGTGAATATCAAACAACAACCAATGATCATTTACTTTATGAATACTCAGAATTGATTGATAGGCAAAGCAAATATGTAATAACTGGTCAAAAAGTATTTGAATATTACAAACATGAATGGAGACTGCCTTTATGGGATGATGAATATCTTTTTTTCTGGCAAAAAGTACCTCTAGAATTCAAGTTAAAGCAAAAATTATTTATAGAAATGCTCAAAAAAAATAATTTTGGTAATGTATGGGGTGATGATTTCCCAGTTAATAAAAAAACTATTGTTCCCAAATGGATAATTCCACTCAGATATATCTGCAAGATTCCTTTTAGTTTTTTTGGTATGAGAGGTAAAAGAGCATGGAAGCAATTTGATATCAACTTCTTTTTTTATTTTAGAGATGTAAACCACATGATGGATACGCAGAATTATTTTAATATTATTAAAGATATTTTTAAGGGACCCAGAAATCACGTTTCTTGGCAAACAAAAGATTACTTAAAAAAAATAGTTAGGTAAAAAAAATATGAAGATACTTGTGGTAAGCAGCAAATACCATCCTGAATATTCTGGTTCTGGATTAAGGGCACATAATACTTATATGAGACTAAAAAAAAATTACAATATCGAATTTGACATATTATCAAATTCAATAATGCATAAGAGAAATAAAAAATATATTCATGAAGGAATAGACATAACAAGGATATCGCAACCATTTAAAATACCTCATAAAAAATCTATGTGGAGGAATGTTTTAATTGTTATTGGGATAATTTGGGAGGTTTTTTTCAGCTGGAAATTTATTAGAAAAAAAATTAATCGTTATGATTTACTTCACACTTTTGGGAACACTTATACAATTGGCTTTTTGACTTGGTACTTTGAAAAAAAAAATAAGCCAATCATTAGAGAACTATGCAATGACATGGATAATCCACTTTATCCAATAATAGCTAAAAACTACATGAGTAGTATATTTAAAAAAAAAAATACTTTGATAATTGCCATTTCAAAACGGCTAGAAAGCTTAGCAAAAAAATTTGATATTAAAAATATTTGGTACAGACCTAATCCAGTAAATGAAAATTTTAATTTAGTAGATCATAAAAAAAAATATTTTTTAAGAAATAAATTAACAAAATTTAGTCAACAAGATATAGTATTGACTTTAGTTGCGAATTTCATAGATAGAAAAAATCAAGTTTTTGCATTGGACGTATTAAATTTATTACCCAAGGAGTTTAAATTAATTTTAGCTGGACCATTAAAAAATGAAAATAATTCCTACTATCAAATGTTACTAAGAAAAATAGATAGCTTAGGATTAAATAGTAGGATTGATATTAAAACAGGATTTGTTAATAATTTTGATGAGTATTTAAAATGTAGTGATGTATTTTTATTTCCATCCAAGGCTGAGGGACTCGGAACACCATTATTAGAGTCACAAGCATGTGGTGTACCAGTAGTTAGTAATTATATAAGAGACATTACTGATATTGTTATTAAAAAGGAGGAGGGTGGTTATTATTTAGATTTGGATCAAAAAATTTGGGCAGAAACAATTTACAAAGTTTTAAAAATACCAAGAGAAGTTTTAGCAAATAATGCAAAATATATTAAAAGCATATGTTCTTCCAAGCTAATAGATGAAGAATATTATAAAAGAATAAGCAAACTTATTTCAAATGAAAGTTAATATTTTAACAAAAGGTTTTATTTCACCAACCGCTAGAGGCTGGTTACATCCTGTTGTTAAAAATAAATCTAGATTATCTGAAATGGGAATAGATTTAACTTTCTACTTGAAAAATATTGAAGAAGTTAAATTTTGTGATCTAATTATTGTTGAAAGTAGATTTGTTAAAAATGAATGGCATAAAAATAAAGAAAAAATATTTGAACTTCTTATAAATTTAAAAACAAAAACTAATAAAGTATTCTTCTACGATCTTGGAGATTCTACTTTTTCTTGGGTTTTGGAAGTACTTCCTTATGTTGATAAATTATTGAAACCATTTATTTTTAAAGATAAGACCAATTATTGTATCCCATTAGACGGATGCAATATTATAACAAACTATTACTACGAAAATGGTATGACTGAGTCAGATAAGATTAGATCACCTATCTTTTTAAAAAAGACTGATAAAAATCTTTTAGATAAGATACAGTTAGGGTTTAATGCTACTTTCGCAGATCATAGTTCCAATTCTAATTTATGGAAATATGACTACTTTAATAGATTATCTAGACGTTCCTTTAAAGTATTTAGCAAAATGTTAAAAAACACGGAAATTAATGAATATATAGAACCCGGAATAAATAGAACACAGGATTTGTCATGTAGAATGTCTTTAAATGGGTACAGCAAGGGAGTGGAGTTTCATCGTAAAAAAACAGCTAAAATTCTTAATAAATATTTAAAGACCAACAAACTTAATAGAAAAGATTTCTTTTCTGAAATACGAAGTTCTAAAGTAGTTATTTCTCCTTTTGGATGGGGTGAAATTAATGTCCCTAGAGACTATGAAGTGGCACTTTCAGGTTCATTGTTGCTTAAACCAGATTTATCACATTTGGATACTTGGCCAAATATTTTTAATAAAGATACAGTAGTTCAGTACAAATGGGATTTATCTGATTTATCAGAGTGGGTAGAAAAGATTATTAATAATTACGATGATTATATTAATTTTGCAATCAGACTCCAAGATCAATATAAGCTCTATTCTTATGGTAAATCGGGACAAGATAAGTTCTGCGAATATTTTGTTAGAATGATAAAAAATTGATCTGTGAAAAAAATAATTAAGTTATTTGAGTTTTATGGTTTAGGAGCTTTTAATTTTATTTTTCGACATTTATTTTTTAAATTTTATAAAAAAATAAACCCTAAAGGTTCTCTATTAATAGATATTTACGATTATAAAATGCTAATTCCAATGCAACATGATGGAATCGGTAGAGCTTTATATGTTTATAGATCAAGGGAACTCGATCATAAATGGATGATTGACCAAGAGTTGTTACCTGGGGACGTTGTATTAGATTTAGGAACAAATATTGGATATTACGCGATAATGGAGGCAAAAAAAATTGGTCGTTTAGGTAAAATCTATGGGATAGAGCCAGATCCTAGGAACATTGAATTTTTAGAAAAGAATATCGACCTAAATAATATTAAAAATATTTTTGATTTTAGTCAGGGTGCAATCTCAAATAAAGATGGAAAAGCAGAATTTACATTATCTTGCAAAACTAATCTAAGTGCTTTTGGTCTTGAGAAAAGTAAAAATAATTTAAATTCAATTAATGTCCAAAGATATGACTTTGGTAATTATCTTAAAAATAAAAAAAGAGTTGATTTAGTTAGGATGGATATAGAAGGTCATGAAATTGAAGTATTTGAATCTTTAACTAATTTTTATAAAGAATTTCAGAATCATTTACCAAAAAAAATAATTTTTGAAACTCATTTTAATGTCTATAAAAAAAACAAAGAGTATGTACAAAAAGTATTAAATAAAGTATTTGATATTGGATATAAAATTAAATATCTTTCATCACCAGATGAATTAAATGGAGAATTAAAAAAAAGTGGTTATCAACCATTTAAGATAATAAAAGAATTTCCTTTCGAAAGAGGAATTTATAAGGATATTCAACATAAAGATTTTATTAATTTTGTAACTATAACAGGGGGCGTGAGAACTGTATTGTTAGAATTAAAACATTCATGATCACCTTATATAAGGAATGAAACAATATAAATTTTCAATTATTATTGCAGCTTACAATCCGGGTAAAAAAATTGTTCAATGTTTAAAATCGATTGAAAAAAGTATTAATTTTTTTTTGCAAAAAAAAAATCTTACCTATGAAATCTTAATTATTAATGATGGTGGAGAAGAAATAAATCTGAATTTTAGTCATAAATTAAAAAAGTTAAAACAAATAAAGATAAAGAAAAACAGGGGTGTTGGTTATGCACGTCAATATGGAGCCAAAATATCAAAATATAATAGACTATTTTTTATAGACTCGGACTTAGTTATTAAAAAAAATACACTTTATGAGTTATTTAAAGATTTTGAGTCTTTAAAAAATGTTGGATCAGTTGGGCCAATTCAAGATTTTAAAAATCTTAATAAAGATTTTTCATCTGATTTTGTTTGTGCAAAAAGTTGTTATGGATATGAAAATGTAATTAAATATATAAAGTTTTCAGCTATTAAATCTGAGTGTTGTTTAATCAATAAGAGCTTTTTGAATATGGTTGGAGGGTGGGGTTTTTTTCCAAATGCTGGTGGAGAGGAATTTGATCTTGGTCATAGAATAATAGATAAAGGTAAAATAAATTATCTAACAAGAAACACCTCTTATTCCACTTATTGGGATAATATTTCCACAAGATGTAAAAATATAATTTTAAGGACCAGTAACTATTTACCAATCTTTCTAAGTAGAAAAAAGTTTGAAACAAGTGGAAGCTTTGCAACTTTCCCTCAAGCCATATCAGCTTTTTTTACTTTATTGATTATAATTTCATTATTATTTTTTAATTACTTCACGGAACCGAAGAAAATTATAATAATTTTGTTTATATCTAATCTTATAATTGAGTTTAATTTTTTAAGATTTACTTTCAAGTACTTCAATAAATATAAAATAATTTTTTATATAATAGGAACATTTTTAATTAATATCTCAATTATAATTGGTTTTTTCTTTGGTATATTCAATATAATAAAACCAATTTTTTTTGGCAAATATCAATTTAATAAAAAATGAGATTTTTAATTATTATACCCACACTAAATGAGCATAAAAATATAGGGATAATTAAAAAAAAAATTATTAAAATATTTAAAAATGCAAATATATTATTTATTGATGATAATTCTACTGATGGATCTAAGAAAGAAATAATTAATTTAAGTAAAATAGATAAAAGAATTAATTATATATTCAGACCAAAAAAACTAGGTATAGGGTCAGCTCATAAACTTGGTTTAAAATTAGCGAAAAAAAAAAAATTATCGATATGTTTGTACCATGGACTGTGATGGAACGCATAATCCAATTGCTATCAAAACCATGTTCAAACTTATAAAAAACTATGACTTAGTGATGACCACTAGATTTAAAAATAAAAAAATGTATCAAACCTGGCCAATTAAAAGAATATTTATCACTCATATGAGATATAATTTGGTTCGCCTGCTGTTAGGCACTAAACTTGATAGCTCTGGTGGTTTTAGGCTATATGATTTGAAAAAAATTAAATTAGAAGATATTTTTTTGGCAAAAGATAACAATTATAATTTTTTATGGGAAAGTACCTTTTTATTGGAAAATAAAAAATACAAGCTTACTGAAATACCTATAAATTTACCCTTTAGAACTTTAGGAATTTCAAAAATGAGAACTCAAGATATTATCAGTGGAATATTTAAGCTTTTAAAAACTTTTGTAATTTATAGATTATAGTTTTCTTACTTAGAAATATTAAATTTATAAATTTCATTTGCAGCAATATATATATTTTTTTTTGGAGTCCATTTTAACTTTTTTTTAGCCAGTGTATTGTCCCCAATTATACATTTATTAATCTTATATTTTTTAAAATTAATTTTTTTTTCAAAATTATGTTTTTTAACAAATTTGTAAATAATACTATTTAAACTAGTTTTTTTATTAGAGCTTATGATCACTTTATCTAAATTAGTTTTATTAAACATTAATTTATAAAGTGCTGAGCAAATATCCTCAGCATGAGAGAAATCAGCAAAAATATTTTTTTTCACGATATGATTTAAGAAGGAAATATCATTATTTATTATAGCTTGAATTATTTTGGGTAATATAAATTTTTCATTTCTAAACTTTGAATCATGATTAAAAAGTATTGCGTTAGTGTAATTAATATTGTTTTTTCTTTTAAATTTTAGCATTAAATCATCACTATTGATCCTGAACTTTGTATAATCAGAGGTTATTTTTATTTTTGATTTCTCATTTACCAAACCATTTTTTTTGCAAAATATCTGTGAAGAACTGCAAAATATAAATTTCGCATTAATATTGCTTTCAAAAGTTGAATGGAAAATATTTTTTGTAGATTTATAATTATTTTTAAAAAACAAATCATAATTTTTTTCACCAAAGGATGGATTGTTAGATGCTAAGTGCAAAACAATATCTGGCTTAATTTTGTTAAAAATTTTATCTATTTTTTTTTTGCTCAATAAATTTGATTTTATATATTTTATATTATCTTTTTTATTAATCTTTTTTTCTTTTGATAGTATATTTAAATTAATTTTTTTTTTTTTTAATATATGAGTTAAAATTTTTCCGTCTTGACCTAAGCCACCAGTTATAAATACATTTTTAGTCAATTTTATTAACGATTTTTTAATTGTTAAAACTTCATTTTTTTATATATTTTGAAAAATTACAACTAATTAATAATCTAATTATAGTTATTATTCTGAAAATTAAAGTCTGCAGATCTTGTAAAAGTCCCAAATTAACTAAAGTTTATTCTTTAGGAAAACAAACGCTTACAGGTATTTTTCCATCTATAAAAAAAGCAAAAATTACCAAAGGAATTTTAAGTATGGTAATTTGTCAAAAATGTAAACTTTTACAATTAGAACATAATTTTAATGCAGATGAGATGTATGGTGAGAATTATGGCTACATGTCTTCACTAAATAAATCTATGGTATCTCATCTTAAGATGAAAGCCTTACACCTAAGGAACAAATATAACTTAAAATATAAAGATTGCATTCTTGATATTGGAAGTAATGACGGAACTTTTTTATCTTTTTTTAACAATAAATTTTTATTATTTGGATGTGATCCAACTATTAAAAAATTTAGTAATTTATATAGAAAAGATATAAAACAACACCCTGTATTCTTTTCATCAAAATATTTTAAAAATAAGAAATTTAAATTAATTTCATCTATTTCTATGTTTTATGATTTGCCTGATCCATTAGATTTTGCTCAACAAATTTATTCTATTTTACATGACAAAGGAGTCTGGCACATCGAATTGAGTTACATGCCAATGATGATAAAAAATACTTCTTACGACACTATATGTCATGAACATCTTGAATACTATTCCTTAAAATCTTTAAAATATCTTTTATCCTCTGCGAACTTAAAAATAATAAATCTTTCTTTTAATCAAATTAATGGTGGCAGTATTGAATTAGATATAGCAAAAAAAAACTCTAGTTTTAAAGAAAGTAAACATTTAATTAATTGGGTCTTAGAGAGCGAACGTTTAAATAAATATAATGAAATTAAAAAACAAAAAAAATTTTTTAAAGAATGTCTAAATCATAAGATTTTATTAAAAAAACTACTGGTTACTCTTAAAAAACAAAATAAAAAAATTATTGGTTATGGTGCCTCGACGAAAGGAAATGTATTACTTCAGTTTTGTAATATTGACTCTAAAATTATAAATTATATTGCAGAGGTAAATAAATTTAAATTTAATAAATTTACACCAGGAACTAATATAAAAATTATTCGTGAAAAGGAAGCTAGATTAAAAAAACCAGATTATTTTTTAGTCTTGCCCTGGCATTTTAAAGACCATATTATCAAAAGAGAGCAAAAGTTCCTCAAAAATGGAGGTAAACTCATATTTCCGCTTCCAGATATTGAGATTATATAGATTTTTAGAAAAAATGATATTTAATATACTATTGATTAAAACCCTTATATGAATTTTGCTCATAAATTTAACATCGTTCAAAGAGTTTTTAAATCATTGATAATTAATCAAGTACCTAACTATGCAATTGTTTATGTGGATGGTAGATGTAATATGCACTGTGGTTTTTGCATTCATGCTGCAATGGACGCAAGAAAAACTGGAAGAATTTCGCCATCTGATTGGGGAAATGTTTTTAAAAAAGCAAAAAGTTTACTTCATTTAACTATTACTGGTGGAGAACCATTCTTAAGAAAAGACTTAACGGAGATTATAAGCAAAATTATAATAAGCTCTGGTGTTCCAAGAGTAAGTATTAAATCAAATGGATTTTATATAAAACGAATTAAAGAGTATATACCAATATTAATTAAGAGGCACCCAAATACGGAATTTACTCTTTCAATATCCTTGGATGGTCCAAAAATTATACATGACAAAGTGAGAAATTTTAAAGGTGCCTACGACTCAGTTATCAACACTGTTAATGAAATGGAAAAATATAGAATAGAAAAAAATTTCTTTCTCAGATTGGCATCGGTATTGACGGCTGACAATAAAGATTTTTTGCCTGATTTTTTAAATCAAACAGATAAATGGCCAATTGACTTTCACGAAATAATTATGCTTCGAGATGTTCCTGATGAAGAACAATTAAGATTGAAAGATATGTATAAAAAATTATCAGAGAGACAACAAAAAAAATCATCTGCTAGTTGGAGAAAAAGTTTTAACGGTAAAATATTTAAAAAACTTTATAAAGAAACATTAAAAAGATTAGATAAAAATAAAAAACATTCAAGCTGTGTTGCAGGCACAAGATTTGTTGAGGTTTTTCCAGACGGATTAGTTAGAGGATGTGAAGTAGAAAAATTGTGGGATATATCGAATATTGGAAAAGTTGAAAAACATTTTGATATTGTGGATGTATTGAAATCACAAAAAGCAAAAGATTTCGCAAAAATTGCAAAAAATTGTAGTTGTACTTTTGAGTGTGCTAATGCAATTAGTACAGTTTATGACAAAAAACATTGGCCATCATTATTATAGATCAAATTTTCATTAGGTAAAAAAACTTAATTATTAAGGTTATTATTTGTAATATTAATTATGATAAATGTATTTATAAATATTTTAAAAAATAAAAATTTTTTTGTTATTTTAAAAAAAATATTTAAAAGATTTGAAAAAGACACCTCTATTGAAGCTGAAAAATGGGCAAAATCAAACACCTATCAGACAACAGAAGAATTTTGCCGTTTAATTGACTCTTCTTTATATGAGGAAATCGAACCAGAGATAAATTCTCTTGAAGAGTATGCTGAAAATAAACTTTTAAATTTATCTGTTAAACTTGGTGGTAGTGGCAATTATAAGCTTTTGTACTTTTTAATTAGAAAAATTAAACCAATAAATGTAGTAGAGACAGGTGTTGCTGCTGGGTGGACTAGTTTAGCTATTTTAAGAGCATTAAAGAAAAATGGTAAAGGTTTTTTATACTCAAGCGATTTTCCTTATTTTAGATTAAAAAATCCAGAGCAATATATTGGTTATTTAGCAAAAGATGAGATAAATAAAAAAGATTGGTTTTTGGATATTAGAGGAGATGATATAGCACTTTCAGAAATTATGAGACAATTAAATAGCAATAGCATTGATTTATTTCATTACGATAGTGATAAATCTTATACTGGAAAAACTAACGCCATAGAAATACTAAAATCAAAAATAAGTTCAAAAACAATTATAATTTTTGATGATATACAAAATAATTTTCATTTCAGAGATTTTGTTGAAAAAAATCAAAAAACTTTTCGAATACTTAAATTTCAAGGAAAATACTTGGGTATCCTTAATTATGAAGTATTATTTAATGAAGGTAATTAAATTTAACTATGAGTAAATAATTGCGTAAAAAAATTATTCATCAACTTTCGCTTTCAGACATTGGAGGTGTTCAGAGAAGTTTTACATTGTATCTTTTGCACACTTTAAAAAAAAGTATTTTCCATCACAGGATTTATAGTATGCATGACTTAATTGATAATTTTATTGATGTAAAAAATTATCATTATAACTTTAGAAAGTCTTTGATTAATAGAATTAAATTTATTTTTTTTTTATATTCAAAAAATTATATAATTCATTTTTATAATAACTTAGGTAGCAATTCAGTAAACAAACTAATAAATATTATACCTTCTTCAAATATTATTTTTCATGAAAGAGGTTCGGCGTGGAATGCAAGAAATAAAGATATTGAAATATATAAGAATAATGCATTGAAGGCTAAAATTATATTTGCTAATTCAAATGCATCTAAGACTATGCTAATAAAAAGATTTGGAATAGACGAAAGTAAAATCAAAGTAATTTACAATGGTTTTTTAAGTAGAAATGAAAATTTTATACCCAGATTAAATAATAGATATAGTAAAAATTTAAGTATTGGATATTTGGGAAGACTTGATACTCCCAAAGGAGCACATATTCTTATAAACTCAGCTAAAGAATTACCAGGCTATGATTTCTTTATAGCAGGCAAAGGTATACTAGAGGAAAAATTAAAAATATTAGCAAAAAATCATAAAAATATTAATTTTTTAGGAAGCATTAAACAGCCATTAGAATTTATTTCAAAAATGGACGTTATAGTTGTTCCGTCAATAAGAGAACCACTCGGTAATACAATTATAGAAGCAGGATATTGTAAAAAACCAGTAATTGCATCAAATGTAGATGGAATACCTGAAATAATTAATCATGGAATAAATGGTATATTAATTGATCCTGATAAAAAAATTTCATTTAATCAAATAGAAAATGATGCAGTTCCAATACCGGAAGTGGTAATTAATCCAAAAACACAAGAATTACAAAGACCAAGAGAGATTGATTCACAAAAACTTTGTGAGGCAATTGAACTTTTGGCTTCCAATTCAAATATTAGAAAATCATATGGAGAAAATCTAAACAAAACAGTAAAAGAAAAATTCAATATTGAATATTATTTTGAAACACTAGAAAAGTTTTATCAAAGTTTATCAAATAATTGATATTTAAAAAAAATTAAGAAATGCAATCAAATAAATTAAGAAAATTACAAATATATAATTTAATTTCATGTCTTATAATTTCTACCATTATTTTTTTTATATATAATAACATTCCTTTTCTAAATGATTTACTTGGTCACTTAAGTGTTAACACAAGTTTCTCAAAACCATCTTGTGAAGGAGAGGGCTTTATATTTTGTAGACCACCATTTATAAAATTTTTATATTATTTTTTATATAATTTTATTGGGATTGATTTTCTAATTTTTTTACAAGTTTTCTTTTTTGTATTAACTACTTTCTTAATCAGGTTTGAATTAATTAAATTAAAATTGAATAAATGGATAATTAATTTTATCTATCTTATGATATTAATTAATCCCAAAATTTTAAAATATTCTTTTAGCACTGTTGAGGAATCATTTTATATACCAGTATTATTGCTTATTATATCACTTTCAATAAAGTTTATTTTAAAAAAAAATTTAAAAAATTTGATTTATTTAAACTTATCATTTTCTTTATTGGTGTTAATTAAACCTGCAGGAATTATATTTTATTTTTTAGCTATCTTAATAAATATTTTTTACTTAATAAAAATTGATAACAAAACATATCAAAAAAAATTAATATTTTTTTTTATGACTTTTCTTATTCTAATTTCTCCCATGCTTGTAACAAAAAATTTGAATAAATACGTTGACACAAAAAACATAAATAATAATTATTTTAGTATTCAAGCTCTTGGATCATTAATCTCCAAACAAAAAATGACCTTAAAATATAACAAAGAGGACAAGTTATCCCAATTCATTGATAATAGATTCATAAAGTTAAATAATATACGTGAAATTAAAAAATTAGATACAATTCAAAATCTACATTTAGAATGTGTTATATACCCAGCCATGAATAATCCCATTTATGAGGATCCTGATGTGTTAGATTTCTATAAAAAAAATTATTCAAAAAATTTGGATAAGAAATTATTTGTTCTATATTTAAAAAATCTTATTAAAAATCCAAATCATTTTTTATTAAAATTTAATCAATGCTTTTTAGCCAACTTTTTAATGGTAAGTATTTTATCTGAAAGAGAGTTTAAAGATATAAAACAAATTTCAATGAACTCAATTTTCAACAATAATGATAAAAGTATCATTTCTTCATTAGAAAGGAACGTAAAAGATTACAGTAATGTAATAGGACCAGTTAGAGCTATTAGTATCAGCATTTTCCTAATTACTATTATTTCAATAATAATTTCAATTCATTCCTTAATAACAAATAAAAATGATAAATTTGCAATTTTGTCTATTTTATTTTTTTGTATGTATTACTTAGTTATTAATTTACATGTAAATTTAATTTTAGTTCAAACTAGATGGTTTTTCACTTATTATCCTTTATTAGTCTTTTCGAATCTAAAAATTTTAGAATTACTAAATCTATTTTTTGCTAAATTTAATTATTCAAATTTAAAGAAATAATAAAAAATATTGAAATGCCTCAGATAGCTTGTAGAGTTTGAAAAAAATATTAAATGAAAGTTACACACATTATTAATGGACTAGAAGATGGAGGTGCAGAACATACATTATATAAAATTTGCAAATACGACAAAACTAACAAACACACAGTTATTTCGCTCAAAGGTCGTGGAAAATATTTTTCACTTTTAAAGCGATTAGGAGTTCAAGTTCACTGTTTAAATGTAAATTTTTTTTCAGTTTATAAATTTTTTTTTCTAATAAAATTACTTCGTTCCATGAAACCCGATATAGTACAAACATGGCTTGTTCATTCTGATTTTTTTGGAGGAATTGCAGCACGATTAGCGGGTATAGAAAATATAATTTGGAATATTCGATATACAAATTTTAAAATAATAAAAACAAAATTAACAACTATTTTAATTATAAAAATATTAGCAATACTATCTTCTCTAATACCTAAATTTATTATTATTAATTCAACAAGAGCTAAAAGAATTTATGAAATTAGCGGGTATAATAAATATAAACTAAAATTAATTCAAAATGGATATGATTTGTCAATTTTAAAAATTCAGGAATACCATAAAAAAAATTTCAAAAAAAAACTTGGTGTTAAAAAACAAATACCAATTATTGGTAATGTTTCACGTTATCATCCAAAGAAAGATCATTTAAATTTACTTAAAGCTCTTTCATTAATCCGAGCTAAGAGAAAAAATTTTTTTTGTGTTCTTGCTGGATCTAAAATAAACAAATCTAACGCTAGATTAATGCGTGAAATAAAAAATCTAGATTTGTCTAAACATGTAAAATTATTAGGCAAAAATGATAATATTCTGGAGGTTATGAATGGATTGGATATATATGTCCAAAGTAGTAGTTATGGAGAAGGGTTTCCTAATGTTGTGGCAGAGGCTATGGCGTGTGGAACACGTTGTGTTGCAACAAATGTAGGAGATGCTTCAATTATTATAGGTAAAACAGGATGGATAGTTTCACCTAACGACTCTTTAAAATTATCCGAAACAATTGAAGAAGCTCTTTATGAATTTAAAACAAAAAAATGGAATAGTAAATGTAATGAAGCAAGGTTAATCATTAAAGAAAACTTCGAAATAACTAAAATGGTTAAATTATATAATAAATTATGGCATAAGGCTTATAGGAAAAACTAACTAATTAATGTATTTCTTTTTATTTAGATTTTAATTTTTATTAAAATTTTAAAATTCATCTATAATTAAATGTATGATTAAGAATATAAAAAAAATTATTGTTACTGGATCATCAGGTTTTATTGGTTATTCTTTAAGTATAAAACTTTTAGAGAGAGGAGAAAATATTATAGGTATCGATAATCATAATAATTATTATGATCCAAAAATTAAAGATTCAAGAAAAGAAAGACTTATAAAATACCCTAATTATCAACATTACAAAATAGACTTGACGGACGAGAAAGGATTAAATGAAATATTCAATGATCATAAACCTGACTCAGTTGTTAACATGGCAGCTCAAGCAGGTGTTCGGTATTCTATAGAAAATCCTTTAGATTATATAAATAGTAATATTGTTGGATTTTTACATATTTTAGAAAATTGTAGAAATTATAAAGTTAAACATTTAGTCTACGCAAGTACCTCTAGCGTATATGGTGCTAATACAAAAATGCCTTTCTCAGAACATGATAACACTAATCATCCCTTATCTGTTTACGCGGCCTCTAAAAAATCTAATGAACTAATGGCTCATACATATAGCTACCTTTATCAAATACCAACTACTGGATTAAGATTTTTTACTGTTTATGGGCCGTGGGGTAGGCCCGACATGGCTTTGTTTAAATTCACAAAATTGATTTTAGAGGAAAAACCTATAGATGTATTTAATCACGGCAAGCATACAAGAGACTTTACTTATATTGATGACATAGTTGAGGGTGTAATAAAAACAATTGATAATTCTGCAATTAGCAACGTTGATTGGAATGGTAATCAGCCAGATCCAGCAACTAGTAAAGTACCATGGCGAATTTATAATATAGGCAACAATAAACCTGTAAAACTAATGTATTATATTGAAGCTCTAGAAAAAGCTTTAGGTAAAAAAGCAAAAATAAATTTTTTACCATTACAGCCAGGAGATGTGCCAGATACATTTGCGAGCGTAGATAATTTAAAAGAACAGTTCAATTATAAACCATCTACATCAGTGGATGATGGAGTATCCAATTTTGTTAAATGGTATAAAGATTATTATAAAATATGAGTGAAAAAAATAAAGATCTCAAACTAGCAGTTATAGGTATGGGTTATGTTGGATTACCTTTAGCTTTAGAATTTTCAAGAAAAAGAGAAGTAATTGGTTTTGATATTAATGAAAAAAGAATTAATGAATTAAATTTAGGGATAGATAGAAACTTAGAACTTAGTCGTGAAGAATTAAAAAATTCAAAGAAATTAGATTTTACTTATTCAGAAGAGGGTCTCAAATCTGCAAACTGTTTCATAATCACTGTACCTACACCCATAGATGAATTTAAAAAACCAGATTTAAAACCATTACTTCAAGCCTCTGAATTGATTGGAAAAATTCTTAAAATTAATGATTTAATAATCTATGAATCAACAGTTTTTCCGGGATGTATAGAGGAAGAATGTGTACCTGTTCTAGAGAAATTTTCAAACCTTAAGTACAACAAAGACTTTTTTTGTGGATACAGTCCCGAGCGAATGAACCCTGGTGATAAAGACCATACTGTTTCAAATATTAAAAAGGTTACTTCAGGATCAACAACTAAAATTGCTGATTTGGTAGATGACCTATATAATGAAATTGTAAATGTTGGTACCCATAAAGCTTCAAGTATTAAAATTGCTGAGGCCGCAAAAGTAATAGAGAATACTCAAAGAGATTTAAATATAGCTCTTATAAACGAATTATCAATTATTTTTAGCAAAATGAAAATAGATACAAATGAGGTATTAGAGGCAGCAGGAAGTAAATGGAATTTTTTACCTTTTAAACCTGGTTTGGTAGGTGGACATTGTATTGGGGTTGATCCTTACTACCTCACTTATAAAGCTGAAAGCATTGGATATAGCCCCAAGATAATTTTAGCAGGCAGAGAGCTTAATGATAATATGGGAAAACATGTGGTCTCAGAGCTAACTAAGGAAATGAAAAATAAAAATATTCAAGTTAAGGGATCTAAAATTTTAATTATGGGACTTACATTTAAAGAAAACTGCTCGGATATCAGAAATTCAGGCATTCAAAAGGTCATCACTGAATTAAAAAAATTTAATTGTACAATAAATCTGTATGATCCTTGGGTAGATAAAGAAGAAATCATAAAACAATACGATATTGTCCCAAATTTAGAATTAAACAAAAATACTTATGACGGAATTATAATAGCAGTTGCACATCAAAAATTTAAAAAAATGGGAATAGAAACCATATTAAGTTTATGTAAAACAAAGCATGTTGTTTTCGATTTAAAAAATTTATTTAACTCCAGTCAGGTAGATCTTAGATTATAAAAATATTAATTTGTATAAAAGACTTAAATGAAAAACTGTTGTTTTAATTATTTAACATAAATATTTATTTATTATTCTTATATGAAAAAAATTTTTTAATAATGAAACATATTTTAATTATTGCAAGTAATGGCCCATCTTTAATAAATTTCAGACTTCCTTTAATCAAAGAGTTTTTATCAAGAGGGCATAGAGTAAGTGTTGTCTCCCCAGCAAATAATTTTCCACGTAGCTTACAAAAAATACTTAAAGATCTAAAGGTAAATATAAATAATTTTTCACTCTCAAGCACAGGTTTAAATTTTTTTAAAGACTTTAAATCCTGTTTTCAAATTTATAAAATTATTAAAAATTCCAAACCAGATATTGTTATTTCCTATACAGTGAAACCTGTAATTTATTCTGGCCTAGTTTTAAAGTTTTTTAAAAAAATTAAATATTATCCTTTAATTACAGGCTTGGGTTATGCTTTTATTGACAGGGATTCAATTAGACATAAAATCTTGAAATTTGTAGTCATTAAATTATATCGATATGGATTAAAAAATTCAGAGAAAATTATTTTTCAAAATAAAGATGATAGAACTTTATTTTTAAATTTAAAAATAATCAGAAAAAAAAGATCATCATATGTTGTTAATGGCTCTGGAGTTGATTTGGATCTGTATCCAGTATCAAGCTTGCCATCAAAACCAGTTTTTTTAATGATCTCAAGATTGTTAGTAGATAAAGGAGTTAGAGAGTATGTCCAAGCAGCAAAAATAGTGCGATCACGTTTTCCAAATGTAACATTTCAATTAGCTGGATACATAGATAAAAACCCTGCATCCATAAGCACAGACGAGTTAAAATTATGGATTAAAGGGGGCAATATCAAATATTTAGGTGAAGTTAAACTAGTTCAGTCTATTTTAAAATCTTGTAGATATTATGTTTTACCCTCATATCGAGAAGGAACACCTCGCTCAACACTTGAGGCACTTTCAACTGGAAGGCCTGTTATCACTACTGATGTAGCTGGTTGTCGTGAAACTGTAGTTCACAAAAAAAATGGCCTGTTAGTCCCAGTAAAAGATTCAGCTGCTCTAGCAAATGCAATGATTACATTACTTAAAGAGACAGATAAAAAAATTAAAAGAATGGCAAAAGAAAGCTTTCTAATTGCTAAAAATAAGTATGAAATTAATAATGTTAATAACAATATTATAGATATATTGAAGATATAAAAAAAATAACTTTAAATATAATATCAATTTAAAAATTTTAGTTTCTCAAAAAAACTATTATACTCAAACTTAGCATGAAACTCAGTTATCCTAGTTTTAACCAACAGACTTTAAAAAAGGTTCAAAAAGTTCTTAAATCAGGAAGAGTAAATTATTGGACAGGTAATGAGTGTAAAATGTTTGAAGATGAATTTTCCAAATATTTAGGAAACAAATTCTCAGTAACAGTAAGTAATGGAAGTGTAGCTTTGGAGCTTGCATTGCGAGCATTAAAATTGAAAAGAGGAGATGAGGTTATCGTATCACCAAGATCATTTATTATATCAGCAAGTTGTGTGTTGAATCTAGGATTAAAACCAATTTTTTCAGATGTAGATGAAAATGGCAATTTGAGTATTAAAGATATTAAAAAAGTTTATAATAAAAAAGTAAAAGCTATAATAGTTGTTTATTTAAATGGATTGTCGTGTGATTTAGATCCAATTTTAACTTTTGTAAAAAAAAATAAACTTTTTTTAATTGAAGATTGCTCACAGGCACATGGAGCTATTTACAAAGGAAAAAAAGTTGGGTCATTTGGTGACATGTCCACTTGGTCTTTTTGTCAAGATAAAATTATTTCAACAGGAGGTGAAGGTGGATTAATTTCAACAAATAATAAAAAATTATGGTTAAAATTATGGTCTCTAAAAGATCATGGAAAAAATTACGAGACTCTTTTTCACAAAAAACACAAAATTGGATTTAAATGGCTTCATGAAGATTTAGGTTCAAATTATAGAATGACTGAAATTCAAGCAGCAATTGGTAGACAACAACTAAAATTGTTAGATAGTCAAATTAAAAAAAGAAATTCTATAGCTAAATTGTATCTAAATGGATTAAGGGATTATTTTTATAAATACAAAATTTTAAAAAAACCAGACTTTAAATGCCAAACCTGTCCTCTAAAAGAAAGTGAAAATTCGTGTAACAAATGCACTCATGCCTTTTATCGTTTAAATTTATTTATCAATAAAGATAAAGTTAAACAAAGCGAATTAATTAAAAAAATTAATAAAAAAGGAATTAACTGTGGCGTTGGAGCATGTCCAGAAATTTATAAGGAAAAAATATTTAAAAAATTAAAACTTTACCCAAAAAAAAGATTAGCGAACGCAAAATTACTTGGTAATACAAGTATAGTGTTTCCCATTAACCCTCATAATTCCAAGATTAACATTAAACGTAAAATTTCTGTCATCAAGAAAATAATTAATACTTATATCTGATTAAAATCTAATTTGATCCATTAAATTTTTTAATTGGATGAGACTTTTTATTTTTTATAAATATAGATAAAATTATATTTTTAATTGTAAGAAACAAAATTTTTAAATCTAAAAAAAAACTATGATTTAATACATACCATAAATCAAGATCAAATCTTTTTGACCAAGTCATATCGTCATTAGACTTAACTTGTGACCACCCTGTAATTCCAGGCATTACCTCAAATCTTTTTAGATGTTTTTTTTTGTATAATTTTTTATAATCATATCTTAATGGTCTAGGACCAACTAAACTTATATCACCATTTAGAATATTAATTATTTGAGGTAATTCGTCTAATTTGAAAAATCTAAGAAAATTGCTGTAAATATTAATATGATTATCTTTATTAATAGTTCTAAACTTTATAATTTGAATTTTCTTGTTTTTGAACCCACCCCTATATTGTAAAAAAAAAATAGGTTTTCCATTAAATATAAACGAAGTAATTGTTATTATAATAATTAACGGAAACCAAAACGGAAAAAAAAATAAAATAAAAGTTAAATCAAATATTTTTTTTAACATACCTTTAATAATTCATCTAACTGGGCTTTATTATTTGCTCCCACAATGACTTTTGAAACTAATTTATTTTTTAAGTTAAACATAATCAATTTTTTCAAATTTTTATTATTTAATAGCCTTTTATCACCCCCAAAGATTCTCATAGCAATTATTTTGAATTTATTTTGTTTAGCATAATTATCATTTTGTTTTTCATAAGGATTACGATAAACAGTTATTCCAGTAATAAATTTGTATTTTTTAATCTTACTTTCGTTTTTAAAATATGGAAAAAAATAAAAACTTTTAATTAGATTGAACTTTTTAAGTTTAATTACCATACTTTTAATAGTATGAAAAATTTTCTCCTCATATAATAAATATTCCTTACGATTTTTACATTTATATCTATTTACTAATTGAATAATAAAAATATGTTTTTTTCCCAAGTCTTTACGATATTTATTAATTTTTTGCATAAATCTTTTTATACTAAATTTAAGTTGATCATTTTTTGACTCTGGGAGTTTGAGAATAAAAGTAAATTTTTTTTTATTAAGTTTTTTAATACTTTTTACCAATAAGTTATAGGAGTCATATTCGCTGGACACATGTAGTTGTCTAATACCCTCATTATGTGCATAACTTAAAAATATTGCTAGCTCCCTACTAGTATTAAAATATTTTTTTAGTTTCATAGTGCCTAGCACTATTTTGCTCATAAACTTCATTTATCTGCCAATTTCAATAGCAGCTTTCCATAAAAATCTATCAGAGTCTTTTTTTGGAACAAATCCATTTCTTCCGTGTAAAATTTCAGAATCTTTCCAAAATACTGCTTCACCAGGATTTAATTTCACAGGAATTATACTATTTTTAATTTTCTCAGATGTATTAATAAAATTAAAAAACTTATTGATGTTTCTCAAAGATTTTTCTGAATTTTTTTTTGATACACAATAATAATTAAAATTAATTTTTAATTTTCTGTCCTCTAAATATAATATCTTCTTTTTACTAGCATAACCAGATCTCTCATGTAAAATCTCTTCTGTAAATAAAAATTCTAATAATTCAGAATCATCTTGCTTTAATATTTCCTCAAGTTTTTTAAGTTCTAAAAATATTGTTTCACCACCGGATGCAGTATTTGAAACACAACACATTATTGAAGCATTAGGGAAATGTGGAACATAACTGCCATCAGTATGTAATGGTTGTGGGTTTGAGCTATGTCTATAAGCATCTTTAATATTGGAATCATATCTAATTTCCATCCAAATTTTATTCGCTATTTGTTTAGATCTATCTCCAAGCTTTACATCCTCAGCAAACATTTTGTAATTTCCGATCATATTTCCAATATTTTCATAAAAATCCCTAACATTGTCTTTTAGATTATCATTTTTCAAATGAAAAACCTTGTTCTCATCAACCATCCATGCGTCTATGATAGATTTGGTTATTTGTTTATTTAAATTCTTATTAATGTTGTAATGTTGTATCATTTTAAAATTTTACTATAGTTTACTTATTTTAATATGTAAAAAAAATATTAATTTATGCTTGATATTTATACTGTATATGGATGTGGAGGTTTTGCACGTGAGGTAATGCCTTTGCTTCGCAATCATGTAAATAAGTTGGATCCAAATACAAAAGAATTTTATTTTATTGACGACTCGGAAAATAGACAAGCTTTTGTTAATGATACAAAGGTATTAAGTTTTGAAAATCTTTTAAATGATTTTTCAAAATCTAAAATTCATTGTTGCATCACAATCGCAGATAAAAATACCAGAATTAAATTAACTCAAAAGTGTATTGATAATGGGATTTCAATAATTTCTATTATTTCTAAAAACTCTGTAATTATGGATGATGTCAATATTGGTGAAGGGTCGGTTATAAGCCCTTTCGTTACAATAACATCAAATGTTTTGATTGGTAAAAGTTTTCACGCCAATATTTACTCTTATGTAGCCCACGACTGTATAATTGGCGATTTTGTAACATTTGCTCCTGGAGTTATGTGTAATGGTAATGTTCATATTGGAAGTGGGGTATATATTGGAACTGGAACTATCATTCATCCTGGAACTAGCAAAAACCCAATTGTTATTGGTAAAAATTCTAAGGTTGCAGCTGGGTCTGTTGTTAAAAAAAATATTCCAGAAAATGCTATAGCTATGGGTAATCCAGCCCAAGTATTATCTCGTGAACTTTTGAAAAAGATGAAAAAAAATGGCTAAAGTTAATGTTTCTGATATTCAACCAGGAGATTTTGCTGAGATCAAAAAGAAAATGACATTAGAAATGGTAAAAAATTTTGCATCTATATCTGATGATTTTAATCCAATTCACTTAGACAAAAAATATGCCTCAAAGTCTCGTTATAAAAAACAGATTATTCATGGATTAATGGCAACATCACTTTTTAGTGGTTTATTTGGAACTAAATTGCCTGGCGAAGGATGTGTTTATAAATCACAGAATATTAGATTTAAAAGGCCGATTTTTATTAATGATTTAGTTACAGCAAGAGTAGAAGTCACATCAGTTGATAAAATTATGAAAATTATTTCATTTAAAACAAGATGTTTGGTTAATGAAAAAATTATGATTGATGGAGAATCTGAAATATTTGTGCCATAATTGAATATGTTTACTTTTAAATTTTATGAAAAATTATTTTAAAGAATTTTCTAATAGTATCTTGTCCATTCATCGTTATTCAAAGAGAACTATTGCCATTATAACTGATATAGGTTTGTGTATTTTATGCACTTGGCTTGCTTTTACTTTAAGATTGGAAGAATTAATATTATTTAAAGATTTTAATTTTTACCCAGCATTGATTTCGGTAATTATTGCTATACCAATATTTTGGTTATTTGGATTATATAGAACTATTTTTCGTTATACTGGTTTATCGATTATTTTTACGATTTTAGCCTCTACATTTGTTTATGGATTATTATATTTATTAATCATCGGAGTTTATAGCATTCAAGGTGTTCCAAGATCGATTGGAATTCTTCAGCCAATGTTATTATTTTTTGCAATTATAAGCTCAAGATTAGTAGTTAAATATATACTAACTATTAATAATAACTTTCAAAAATCCCTTAATAAAAAAAATGTACTTGTTTATGGTGCAGGAGTAGCAGGAAGACAATTAGTAATAGCTTTAGAAAATAGTCCAGAATTTAAAGTTGTTGGATTTTTAGACGATAATGATCAGTTACATAGACAAGTTTTGTTGGGTCAAACTGTCTACTCTTTATCGAAATTAGAAAAACTTGTTAAAACTAATGATATTAGTTTCGTTTTTCTTGCCCTACCATCAATAAGTAGAAATAAAAGAAATCAAATTATTGAAAAATTAAATAAGTATAAGTTAAGTGTTAAAACTTTGCCAAGTATATCTGAGATTGTAGATGGTAGAATAACAATATCTGATATTAAAGATTTAAATATTGATGATTTATTGAATCGCGACGAAGTTAGACCAGACACAAAGTTATTAAATAAAAATATAAACTCTAAGACTATACTAGTAACAGGAGCTGGAGGATCAATAGGTTCTGAGTTGTGTCGACAAATTATAAGATTAAAACCGAATAAACTTTTACTTTTAGAATCAAATGAATTTGCTCTTTACAAAATTTATGAAGAATTAACAGTAGTAAATAAAAATCTAAAAATTATTTCACTACTTGTTAATGCACAAGATCAAGAAAGATTAGAAACAATTTTTGAAACCTTTAAAGTAGATACAGTTTATCATGCAGCTGCATACAAACATGTATCTCTAGTTGAAGAAAATGTTTGTGAAGGAGTTAAAAATAACGTTTTTAGTACACTTTCTATTGCAAAAGCATCTGTTAACAAAAAAGTTTCAAATCTTGTTCTGATATCAACTGATAAAGCTGTGAGGCCTACTAATATTTATGGGGCCTCCAAAAGACTTTCTGAACTTTGTATGCAGGGAATTTACGAATACAATAAAGATTCAAGTACGCATTTTTCAATTGTACGATTTGGTAATGTGTTGGAGTCTTCTGGATCAGTTATACCTAAGTTTAAACAACAAATTAAAGAAGGTGGTCCGGTTACTTTAACTCATAAAGATGTAACACGTTACTTTATGACTGTTACAGAAGCTGCACAATTAGTTATTCAAGCAGGAGCTATGGGAAGAAATTCTGAGATATTTGTTCTTGATATGGGTGAAAGTGTAAAAATAAGAGATTTAATTTATAAAATGATTAATTTATCTGGATTTAGAGTCAGAGACAACAAAAACCAAACAGGTGATATTGAAGTTAAAATTATTGGTCTAAGACCGGGTGAAAAATTATATGAAGAGTTGTTAATTGGTGATAATCCTCAAAAAACTAAACATTCAAAAATACAAAAAACAAACGATACCTTTATTCCATATGAGCAATTAGAGTTAAACCTAAATAATTTAAAAAACTTATTAAACAATAATAGAGTAAATGAAGTAAAAAATTTGTTAGATAAATTAATAAAACTATATAAATCTAATTCAGATATTGTTGATCATATTTATATAGAGCAACTATCTATCAATAAGTACAAACAAAAATTATCATTTGATAAGGATAAAGATAAAAAAGTAATTAAAATCAAATAATAATATCAAATAATTATATTTAATTGTTTAAATTTGATGGTAATAATTTTTTTGAGTAAAATAATAATTAATACCAAAAGTTAATATGACATTAAATTCTAAATTAGATAAATTAATTTTTTATAACTTTCCAGTTGTTTTGTTTTTATTAATACCTTTGTTTTTAATAACTGGTCCTTTTTTGAGTGATTTATCAATTTCATTAATTAGTTTATTATTTTTAATCTACTGCTTGAAAGAGAAGAACTTTTCTTATTTTAAAAATAGATACTTTTATTTTTTCTTGGTTTTTTGGGGCTACCTAGTATTTAATACCTTAGTAAATAATTTTAATATCGACAGTTTAAGAATTTCTTTTTTTTATTTTAGATATGGTGTTTTTGTAGTAGCTATAGCAGCTTTTTTAGATTTTGATTCAAAATTTATAAAATATTTTTTTTATTCTATTTTTATTTGTTTTTTAGTCCTAATTGTAGATGGATTTTACGAATATTTTTTTCAAAATGCAGGTACTCGTGTAACTAGTTTTTTTGGTGATGAGAAAATTTTAGGAAGTTATTTAAGTCGCCTTTGGCCAATATTTTTTGGTTTATTTATTTTGTTTTTTAATCAAAAAAATAAAATATTTTTATTATTACTTTTAATTTTTGTTTTATCAGAAACTTTAATTTTTCTTAGTGGTGAACGTTCTGCTTTTTTTTATATGAATTTAAGTGCACTTTTTGTTATTTTATTTTCAAAAAAATTAGTGAAATTAAGATTTTTAACTTTATTAGGTAGTATTTTGTTAATCTTTATTATTAGCTTCATAAATCCAACTGCAAAACATAGGATAATAAACAAAACTTTAATTCAAATGAACTTTTTAGATGAAAACGAAAAAGAATATGAATTAGATAAAAAGATAAATAAAGATCATAAAGGGATATATATTTTTTCTATTGCACACACTCATCATTACATCAGTGCTTTTAGGATGTTTCTAGATAATAAAATTTTAGGTGTTGGGGTTAAAAATTTTAGAAACTTTTGTAAAGAGGAAAAATATACAGTAAGTAAATATTCTTGTACATCTCATCCTCATAACACTTATATACAAATTTTATCAGAAACGGGCATCATAGGTTTTTTATTTCTATTAACCACTCTTTTTTATTTTTGTAGATATTTATTAAAGCATCTAATACTTAGATTTAAGGGTAAAAACTATTTTAATGATTTTGAAATTTGTCTTTTATCAGGAATTGCAATATACCTTTGGCCATTTATACCAACTGGCAACGCGTTTAATAATTGGTTGAATATTATAATGATCTTAAATTTCCCTCTTTTAATTTGGAGCAGAAAGTCAATAAAAAGTCAAAAAATGCACAGTAAATAGTTTTTTTTAATCTTTACTAATTAATCTTTATTCAGTAAAAGATCGTGCCTGGTAATTATTGCGAAAGTGTTATACCCGATCCCATTCCGAACTCGGCAGTCAAGCCTTTCTGCGCCAATGGTACTTTGTCTTAAGGCACGGAAG
>MDSV01122151.1_pt1 | contig 56881 bp, 47 predicted proteins | sample 810851 | NCBI WGS metagenome assembly MDSV01 (sample SAMN05326640, study PRJNA326480) | marine metagenome | isolation source: seawater | place: Atlantic Ocean: North East | collected 2012
ACCACAGTACCAAGCCTTCATTTGATACTCATAAGTACTATTAGCAGTTAAGTTAAGTATTATCTTGTCTGTCTTCTGACTAGCATAATTACAAGAACCTACTGGACCTGACATCGTTTTTTGTGACCATGAACTAGCTCCAACTTCTCTATATTGAATTCTATACTGATCAACACTACATACGTTAGAGTTCATATTTTCCCAATTAATAGTAGCTCTATTATGGATGACATTACTAGCATATAGGCCTGTTGGTGGATCCTCAGGACAAGTAGATAAGGTGCTACACGATCCATCATCACAGTTAGCAAATGGATTATATTCAAGATATAATGAATCCATACAGCCCGACATACCCCAACAACTTCCATCATCCATTGTAGCATTTGGATTGTAATTACAATATGTTGGACCTGTACAGCCTAATATATCACAGGGTGCAGAGCTTCCTATTTGTATGGTGTCGCTCCCGTAAAACCCACTTATTAATGTCCCTGAAGCAAGTGTAATTCCAGTACTATCCATAATTATATATGTTGCACCATTCCATCCATCTCCACCAGTATCATACATTCTAAATATATAACAGTTATCTTGAACACATCCGTAAGATATTCCAGAGCTTCCAGATGCTGATGCCCAGCCATTCCATTGTGTTAAGCCCCATGAGATCTCATTATCGGCACTTCCTCCAGATACTGAGAATACAAGACCGTTTTGAGGACAATTAAAGCACGAGCTATCATCTGTTGTTGCAAGGGGATTGAAATTCAAAGATGTAGAGTCTGTACAGCCATATACTATTGATCCATTTGTTAAAACAATATCTAGCGTAGTTATATTTCCACTTATTAGTGTTGTATTGACTGTAACTGGAATATATCCAGGTGCTGATACTAAGACCTGAAATATCCCAGAGTTTACAGAACCTAGGTTGTAATTGCCTAATAAATTAGTAGTGGTGATATGTGTAGTATTAAGTATCTCAATACTTGCATTATTTATTGCGTATCCTGTATTTAAATCTGTTATATTTCCAGATAAAAATGAGGCTTGTTGAAAGTCTCTGCCATATACTAAGAGTTTTCCATTTCCATTGCTAGAACTATTTACATCTGAAGAGATTATATTTCCTGATGGCAGGAATGGATATGTTCCCCAACAACCATCATATCCACTACCAGACCCTATATATGAATCATAGTAAGCAATTTCAATCATATTTTCTGGGTAAGTGATATCATACACTCTCGTTCCCTCCCGATAATAAGATGTAATTAAAAAATTACCATCTACATGAACATTATGTGGTATTGAATTAGATCCTGGGTTTGATTGTATTCTATCAACCTCTTGAATATTATTCATATCACTTATATCAAAAGCTGATATATAAGCATTTGGCTTTTCATCTGTTGTAAAAACATAGTTACCATCATCACTAACCCATATATTATGTGTAAAAGCATTAGGAGTTGGATGTGTTCCTAAGACGAATGGATTGCTTTTGTCACTTACATCAATAATATACAAATCCCCAGTATAAATACATCCGGCATAGAGCGTGTCTCCTCTAGACATTCCGTCATGAACATATTCATCGTCCCACTCTCCAAGATAGACAGGACTAGTAGCATTAGCAGCGACATCTAAGAAGATTACGCCTCTGTTTGCAACAAAAGAACCATTATCTCTTGCGCCAAAAATATAGGCAATACCATTCTCATCAATATAAAGATTATGTGAGGATGTAAAACTTATACTTGCTCCTGTTATTGGATTTGAAAACTGGTTGACATGCCAATAGGTATTTCCTGTCATATCAGTAAGATCAACAATTAAAAGACCCGCATTTGCTTCTGTGGTTATATATGCATAATTCCCCCAGGTTTTAATATCTCTCCATGTTGAGTTTAAATCAACGATATAGAACTCTTCTATAGGATTGTAAGGGTTTGTAACGTTAACGCAGGAGAAGCCATCATTTAAGCCTAACAGCGCGTATTCATTTCCAGTAATAGGATCTACCCAGCCCCATATGTCACTACCTTCAGTGTTTAACCACTCATATGAACCTAAAAGATTCATATTGTAACTACTCTGCGCTATTACTAGAAAAGGAAATATTAATAATAAAATAATTTTTTTCATAAATTCTTAGGGGTCAATTTATGGATAATAAATACATGAGCAATCATTACTATTTCTAGGACTACTATATAAATAGGCCATTCCCCTATTAAGAATGGATTATTTGCTAGTGGTTTTTCTCTTAGATACATATAGTTAGATTCTATTAGAAAATTAAAAGGTAAGATTATTGCAACAGGAATCTGCAGTCTTAGGATTGTTTTTAGCCATGCATCTTTTCTTGCTCTCATACCCAGCATCATTGTTAAATAAATTGGCACTAATATTAGCCCTGCATGAACAAAATAAAAATCAAAGTAAAACCATGGCCCAACTCCTTGTGTTAATTCTGGTGTAAGTAATGAATGTAAACCTGATGGAATTCCTAAAAAAAGAACCCATTCGTACATCCATTGACTTCTTGTATTTAAAACAATTATACTAATTAAAAATGAGATCCTACATAGATGTAAAGGTAGATTGTCTTGTAGATTCCATGTGCCATTATAAACTGCAATTGAATTTGAAATTAAATAAGCAATTACAAAAGAAATACTTAACCATCTTGCAAAACTATTTTTCTCTGAGAGTGTTCTCCCTTTTAGTAGAAGAAGAATAAATAGGATGAATACAAAGGTGAAAACTATACCAGTCCACCAAATAGTACTTAATGGTTCAATTACGAAATGTTCTATCATTCAAGAATTATTTTTTTATTTATGATTCTATTAGTAGTAGATAAATTTATAATATAAACTCCGCTAGAAAGATTAGAGATGTCTATTGCTCTGCTAATATTACCTTTTTTAGATATGATAGAGGTATAAATATTTTCTCCTAAGATGTTTTTAATACTTAATAAGGTCTCTTCATTATTAAAAAATGTAATATTAACTAATCCAGTTGTTGGATTCGGGAATATATTCAAAGATTCTTCTGATGTTTCAGCTAGTATGTTCGCAGTATTATTATAAAAAACCGTATCACTAATACAACCATTTATATCGGTTACTATGCACCAATATAATCCAGTAGAATCTAGAGATATTGATGGAGTTGTTTCACCAGTGCTCCAGATGTAATTATCTGGTATGCCAGCTAATATGCTAACTCCTAGCTGATTTCCAGCCAAAATAATTTCGATATCAATATATGAGACCTCAATAGTTGAATATATAATACTATCACAACTATTTGTACCTTCAGTAGTGTCAATAAAATAACCTGAGTTAGTATAGATGTTTGTTCCAATCATAATTGAATCACCATAACATAATAGTATATTTTGATTATTACTTGCAATTGGTAATACTGACAGCATTGTTTGCACGATACTATCACAGCCATTTACTGTTTGATACAAGTCTGTATAAAGTCCTGGGTTATAATATGTATTACCGTTAATAACTATACTGTCACCAATACAAAAGGAAATTTCCTGTATAGAATTTTCAGCATAATTAATTGTGAGCTCTAATATGTCAGTTTGTGTACATCCAGACGCATTAGTATTTATGTTCGTGTATATTCCGCTTGAAGTGTAATTCTGTCCATTTATTGGCCACAAGTAAGAATTACATGCTACTATATTAGTAGCGCTTGTTGAATTGCTATCAATAATTAGATTTAGAGTCTCAGTATGTGTGCAGCCTGAAACACTTGTGTTAATATTTGTATAGCTTCCACCTGTGTTATAGGTTTGCCCATTTACTGGCCATAGATACGAACCACATGCTGATATATTACTTGTGTTTGATGTATTATTATCAATTGTCGCTTCAACTATTGAGATATTAGAAGTACATGATTCCTTTTTTACTTCCCAGTCATAAAAGAAATAATAATATCCTGCAGGAGCATTTGTTCCTGTTATTGATACTACATCATTGATGTTATATGGAAATATTGCACCTGAACTATTCCTATACATATCATTGTCAGTACCAGACACTCCTAGTTGCATATTATTTTGAACCGGCAGATTAAAATCTAAATATAATCTAACTCCATTCGGTGAAATTGGTATAAATAATGTTGTATCTTGTAATACTGCATTATTACTATTTCTTAACTCAATTGTTCTAAATCCATCAGAATCTGAGTAAACTAGTACAGAAACTAATGTAGAGGGAGAATAATTGTCAAATATTAGATGTCTATTTCCTTGGTAGTACCCTCCAGATCCAAGGCTATTATCATTAGGCCCTCCAAATAAGGAGGTGAATTCGTAAACTGATTGTGCATAATAAGAAGTTGTACTGTTTAATATTGGAGTCGTAAATGAGGGACCTGTACCAACAGGATTTTGCAGATTTACATCATCATACCAATTTATCGTTCCTACTGTTGTATTTGCATTTAAAACTAATGAAGCAGGTCCACAGGATAAATTATTTGTTGTCTGTAAGTTCATGTCAATAATGGTTACAGCACTATCTACTATTATGCTATCAACCCCATATTGATTAATAGTAATTAGTTTAACATTAAATATTCCACTAGAATTGTAGGTGTGAATAGGATTCTGATTATTTGAAGAGTTTCCATCACCAAAATCCCAATACCATGTTGTTGGACCATTTGTAGAAAGGTCAGTGAAAGATATGGTAGAATTGCAGCTAACACTATCACTTATTCCAAACATACTTTCAGGTGGGGCGCTAGGAAACACACAAGACCAGTCTGCTTCAAATCCTGTTCCATTGACAGCCTGATCAGAATGTAATAGCACTGTAATAGCACCACCACTTGATGAAATTACGCCAGGACTTCCAGTTAATGCATTGCAAAATTGACCTAATGAAGGAGCTGTAGTGTCTGCTCCATCAAATATTTCTAGATAATCCCAGTTGCAATATGAATAGCCGTTACTTGGAGCCTCTATATCAAATGAGTTAAAAGTTAATGTGATTTGATTGCTGCCAGGTGGCGCAATCGTAACCCAGCAATCATTCTCATCATAATAATTGCCAGATGGCCCTCCTACATCATAGAGAGTGCCATTACATTGAGTCTGAGTGTTGCCAGCACCAGAAACTGGAAGTGTAGTAATGCAAAAATTATTCTGATCAACACTAATAATCTGTTGTCTTAAGATACTGTCAACACCAAGTGGACCTATAGCAATTAGTTGTACAGAGAAAGTACCAAAGGAAGTATAGGTATGTGTTGGATTTGTAGAGGAAGATGTAGTGCCATCGCCAAAATCCCAATAATATGAGTTAGAATAAAATGAGTTATTTAGAAAGCTGACAGTAGCAGGAACATTACAAAAGACAGAATCACTATATGAGAAATTAGCAGTAGGTGGAGATGTTATTTGTAAATCAATACTCCACAGCCCTCTACCATAAGTAGCTGCAAAGAGCTTATTCGATTGATATTGAATCTCAAGTTCATTAACAATAACATTAGGCAGGCTGTTATTATTAAAAAGATTCCAATCATTAAGTGTTGAATCAGATGTGAATACACCTAAGTCACTTCCTATATATACAGTTTCCAAGTTGTTATTTTTATCTAATTCAATACAGTTTATAGGAACATTAGGCAATGTGCCTGATATATTTACCCAGTTATTCCCGCCATCTGTTGATTTATACACCTTCTCTCCTGCTGTGTATCCGGATAGTGTAACCCAAACTGTATTCTCATCATGCGGATTTATAACTACATAACTAATATAGAGATAAGGTAGATTGTTATTAACTTGAATCCAACTTGCACCTCCGTTTGTGGTTTTGAAGATATTTGCATCATCAGTAAAATAGATAACATCAGGGTTTGATTTCGAAATACCAATCTCATTTATTTTACCACCATTAGTTTCTCCATTAGTAATCTGGCTCCAACTGTTTCCTCCGTCAATGCTTTTCTGGATTTCATCATAGCCAATATAAATAGTGTTAGGATCGTTCTTGTCTAATTCATAAGGAGTCTCCCATGAGCCGTTATTAGAAGGGGCTATACTTGAGAAACTATTCCCGCCATTTGTAGATTTTCTAACATCTCCATAGTATAGCGATCCATACATAATATTAGAGTTGGTGTAATCAATAATACATTCCATACCATCACCTCCTATTACAGCATCCCAGTTTAGGTTTGTTTTTAAGAATGTCCCATTGTCTTGAGAGCCTGTAATTACTTTATCCTGAATAGTTTGAGACACTCCTAAGCTATAAAATTGAGTAATATGTAGCCCGTCAGAAATATCAGTCCAATCATTACCATTATCATTAGAATAATAAAGTCCTCCATCATTCCCAGAATAAAGATGATTATTTAATGGATTATATTTTAACATATGTTCATCAGCGTGCATATAAGTTGTTCCATTAGCACCATACCAATGAGTATTAATATTCCAATTTTGACCTGCATTGGTAGATTTCCAGCAATTAACACCTCCTACAAAAAGGGTGTTTTCATCTATAGGGGAAACAGCAAAAGCTAGATCATACCAAGCTTGTCCATCACTATCTGATCCATTAACTGACCATCCTAAAAGGTTTGGGGAATTAGATTGTTGCGACCATGTTGACCCTTCATCAGAAGATTTGTATACCCCATAAAAACCGTTACTATTATTTCCAAACATAGCGTACACTACCTGAGGGTTATCTGGAGTGACTGCTACACAAGCTCTTACGACACTATTTGTAGATGGCAAACCTGTGCCAGATTGACTCCAGCTTAAACCATTGTTAGATGATTTATATACTGATGTGTTTCCTTTAGATGCCCCATAGATAATATCAGGATTTGTTGGATGAAATTCAATGTCAGTCATATTAATTCCTGAATAAGTATGGACGAAAGATGCGCCCGAATCTACAGATCGATAAATGCCATTACTTGTAGCAACAATAATAGTATTAGTATTTGAAGGGTCAATTAGCACTCTATTTCCTTTATAGTAATTTGTAATATTAAATGACAATCCAGTTAGATTAAATGTGTTCCCACCGTCAATCGATTTCATTAAACCATAGGAGTAAGTGTCACCCCCATCTCTATCTCCAGTAATTATATATATTTCATCAGGATTACTAGGATTAATTGCAATATCAGACACTCCAAGATTAGTTAGGAAATCAGTTGTAGTAATCCAAGTCTGGCCATTATTTGATGATTTCCAGAAGCCTCCAGCGGGAGCTCCAACATATATAATATTAGGATTTGTTGGATGGAAAGCAATAGTATTTACTCTTCCAATACCTCTTTTTTCTCCATTTGATTGTAAAGGCACATTGTCAGGTCCAACTTGCTCCCATATATTGGGAGGATTCATAAGAAATTGATTATTTGCTTCTATAAGATTATTATATTCTTCCATTAAGATATGAGGATATTGCACACCATCAGGAAAGACTCTAGGAGTCATAAAATTCTCCCATCTTTTAAATTGCTTCCAGCCTTTACCTTTTTCTATTGTTTTATTTCTCCAATATTCTTCAAAATCCCCCTGTATTTCATAAAAATTATTATTTGGATTCTGCATTTTGTCAACCCATTCTTGAGAAAATGTAATAAAGGGTAAGCAAAGTAATATAAGTAGTAGTTTTTTCATGAGTTGTTGATTTTTATAAGATATAATCCGAAAAATGTAATTGCTCCATTTAAGATTAATAATTCAAATCCAAAAGGGATGTAGAGATTTAATACATAGCAGACAACAGGAGAAGCAATAGCAATTAATGGTACAAAATTATCTTTCACCCTATACTTTGTAAAGAGACCAAAAGAAAACATTCCAAGAAGTGGACCATAAGTATATCCAGCTACAGTAAATAAAGATTTTATTACACTTTGGTCATTAATCGCATTAAAAATTAATATAACCCCTAATAGAATCAGGGAAAAAAATAAATGTACACGCTTCCTGGTTATGATTTGTTGATTAGGGTCTTGTTTGTCAAATTCAATTATATCGACACAGAAAGCAGTGGTTAAGGAGGTTAATGCTGAATCTGCACTAGAGTATGCGGCAGCAATTATTCCAATTATAAAAAGAATACCAACATAAACTGGTAGTCCAGAATTCAATGCAACATTTGGAAATAACATATCAGCATTATTTAGAGGAGCGAGATTAAAAGCATCGGAGTATATGTAGAGTAATGCTCCTAATGACAGAAATAAGAGGTCAACAAAAATTAATATTACACTAAAAGTGGTCATGTTTTTTTGTGCATCTTTTAAATTTCTACAGCTTAGGTTCTTTTGCATTTGGTCTTGATCTAGACCAGTCATAACAATTGCCATGAACATGCCAGAAAAAAACTGTTTAAAGAAATACCTCTTGTCTGTCCAGTCTTCAAAGAAGAATGTCTTAGAATAGTCTGAGTCATGAATTAATGAATAAACTGATGTAAGATTAAGATCCATCTTTTGCATTAATGTGTATGCTATAATAATTACTGTGGATAGCATAAATGTTGTTTGAAGGGTGTCTGTCCAGATAATTGTTTTCATCCCGCTTCTGTAAGTGTATAGCCAAATCAGTGATATAGTTATAATTACTGTTACATAGAATGGAACATTCCATGATTCAAAGATTGCAAATTGCAAAACCGTTGCAATTAAAAAAAGTCTGAATGATGCTCCAATTGTTCTAGAGAGTAGAAAAAAAAGGGAACCTGTTTTATAACTATTTCTTCCAAATCTGTCTCTCAAGTAAGTATATATAGAGGTTAACTCAAGTTTGTAGTAAAGCGGAAGTAAGATTCTTGAAATTATAAAATACCCACAGAAAAAACCGAAAACCATCTGCATGTAAGAAAATTGACTGCTTTCAACCCATCCAGGCACAGAAATGAATGTAATACCTGATAGTGTAGTTCCGATCATCCCATAGGCTATAACATACCATGGTGAATTTCTATTGGCTCTAAAGAAAGTCTCGTTACTGTCATCTTTTCCTGTCAAATAAGATATGAAGAAAAGAATTGCAAAATACAATAGGATAATACTAACTAATAAAGTTGAGGACATAAAAAATGTTTTTACAAAACTAAAAAAGTTTTAGGCATTAATACTAACTTTGCCGATATGAATTTCCCTTCTAAGCTTGTTAAAAATGCTGTCGAACAGCTATCTAGCCTCCCAGGAATTGGGCGTAAATCTGCTTTAAGATTAGTGTTACATATACTCAAAAAAGACAAGTTAACAGTCGAGAAATTTGGCGATTCTTTTATTCAGCTAATCAACAGAATTAATTACTGCTCAATATGTTATAGTATTTCAGATTCGGATACCTGTGAGGTTTGCGCTAATCCTAAACGAGATACTAGAATTATCTGTGTAGTAGAAGATATCCGTGTAATGATGGCAATTGAAAATACCATGCAATACAAAGGAGTTTATCATATTCTTGGAGGTTTAATATCTCCTATAGATGGCGTTGGTCCTAGTGAAATCAGAGTGGAAGAACTAATAGATAGGATAAAAGATAACGATATAATAGAGATTATCTTTGCATTAAGTACAACTATGGAGGGTGATACAACTAATTATTACCTTTTTAGAAGATTAAGAGACTATGACATCAAAATATCATCAATTGCAAGAGGGATTTCTATTGGTGATGAGCTAGAATATACTGATGAAATAACTCTAGGAACTGCTATATCTAGCAGAATGCCTTATTCTGAGTAAGACAAACTATTAACAAGCTTCTGCCAAAAACTCAGCATTAAAAAGAAACTATTTTACTTTCTTTTCTTAATTTTGCCAAAAATTTTAAGACTATGGCAAGAGTTGAACTTATAATGCCCAAGATGGGAGAAAGTGTCTCAGAAGCAACTATAATATCATGGAACAAGGATGTTGGAGATGTGGTTGAGCTTGATGAAACAATAATAGAAATTGCAACTGACAAAGTAGACTCTGAAGTTCCTTCAACTCATGCAGGAAAATTACTGGAGAAGCTTTTTGCAGCTGATGATATTGTACAGGTTGGCACGCCATTTGCTATCCTAGAGACTGAAGATGGAGGGAGTGAAGCTCCTGTCAATACAGAAAGAACAGACGCAAAAGCTCAGGTGGAAATTGTCGAGAAAAAAGTGGAAAAAAATCTTAAAGAGGAAGTGGTCCAATCTAGCAAAATTAAAGACAATAGAGATAGATTCTATTCTCCACTTGTAAGAAGTATGGCTGCAGAAGAGAATATAACAATTAATGAGCTAAAGACGGTTTCTGGTTCGGGTAAAGATGGGAGAGTTACCAAATCTGATATGCTCACTTACCTGAAAGAGAGAGCTTCTGGATCTATAGGCGCTAATGAAAGTGCTCCTCCAACAGCTCCATTGCAGACCGAACAAGAGATTTCTAAAACTACTAGAGCATCCAATGAAGCAATAAACATTCCAAATACTGGAGACACTGAAATTATTGAAATGGATAGAATGAGGAAACTTATTTCTGCTCACATGACTATGTCAAAACAAACTTCAGCTCATATCACCTCATTTGTTGAAGCTGATATGACTAATATAGTTAACTGGAGAGAATCTGTAAAACATGAATTTAAGAGAAGAGAAGGTCAGAATATCACTTTTACCCCTATTATTATTGAGGCAATGGCAAAAGCTGTTAAAGATTTCCCCATGATTAATGTTTCTGTAGATGGGATAAATATCCATATTCATAAGAATGTTAATATTGGTATGGCTGCCGCCTTACCTGATGGAAATTTAATTGTTCCTGTGATTAAGGAGTGTCAGCATAAGAATTTAATTGGTATCACTAAATCTGTAAATGATCTAGCGGGAAGAGCTAGAGGAGGGCAATTAAAACCAGATGAGATACAAGGAGGAACAATTACTATGACTAATGTTGGTACTTTTGGAAACCTTATGGGGACTCCTATTATAAATCAACCTCAAGTAGCAATTATGGCTTGCGGAGTAATTAAAAAGAAACCTGTTGTATTAGAGACTGAACATGGTGATGTGATTGCTATTCGTCATATGATGTTTTTATCTTTATCTTATGATCATAGAGTTGTTGATGGAGCACTTGGAGGGCAATTTGTAAGAAGAGTCGCAGATTACCTAGAAAAGTTTGATGTAGATATTGTAGTTTAGATTCTATTTTTAGTTCACTAAGACTTCACTTCTTTATTATGAATTTAAAATTAAAAAAGCCAATTGTATTTTTTGATCTTGAGACGACTGGAGTTCAGATAGCAAAGGATAGAATTGTAGAAATAGCTATACTTAAGGTCTTTCCTAATGGCAATAAAGAAAGTAAGACTTGGTTAGTAAATCCAACTATTCCTATTCCTAATGAGATTACTGCAATACATGGGATATCAGATAAGCAGGTAGAGAACGAACCCCCCTTCAAAGAATTAGCTGCAGAAATTTTAGGATTAATACATAATTGTGATCTAGCAGGATATAATTCTAATAAGTTTGACATCCCTCTACTTGCTGAGGAGTTTTTGAGAGCTGGAATTGATTTTGACATCAAGAATAGAAGAACTATTGATGTGCAGAATATATTCCACAAATTAGAACAGAGAACTTTAGTGGCCGCATACAGATTTTATTGTAATAAAGACCTGAAACATGCACACTCTGCTGAAGCTGACACCTTGGCTACATATGAGGTGTTATTAGCCCAACTGGAGAAATATAAAGAATTAGAAAATGATATAGATTTTCTTGCTGAATTCTCAGAGAGAGGAGGGAAGTTTGCTGACATGGCAGGTTTTATTAGATTTAATGCAAAAGGAGAAGAAGTGTTAAGCTTTGGGAAATATCGTGATGTGACCTTAGCCCAGATATGGAATGATAACCCTGGGTATTTCTCATGGATTAATCAAGCTGATTTTCCTTTATACACTAAAAACATAATGAGTGATTTTGCTACCAAGATGAAACTAAAGAATAAATTCAACTCTTGACATGAAGATTATTTGTATAGGAAGGAATTATATTGATCATGCTAAGGAGTTAGGCAACTCCATACCAAATGAGCCCTTATTCTTTCTAAAGCCTGAAACAGCCATTCAGCCTAAAAAGCACCCATTCTTTATTCCTCACTTCTCTAGTGAAATACATTATGAAGTAGAGCTGGTTATTAGGATTGGGAAAGCTGGTAAACATATTGAAGAAAAGTTTGCACATAAGTACTATTCACAGATTGGTTTAGGCATTGACTTTACTGCTCGCGACATACAGGAGGAATGTAAAGCAAAAGGACTTCCTTGGGAAAAATCAAAAGGCTTTGATGGATCTGCACAGATTAGTAATACGTTTATTAATAAATCAGATCTAGAAATTAATAATATTTCTTTTACTCTAAAAAGAAATGGAGAGATAGTCCAGTATGGCAATAGTTCTGAGATGATATTTAATTTTGATAAGATAATCTCTTATTTATCAAAGTTTTATTCTTTGAAAATTGGAGATCTAATCTATACTGGAACTCCTAGCGGGGTAGGCAAAATAGAGAAAGGAGACCTCTTAAATGGTTTCATTGGCAAGCAAGAGATGTTTAAAGTTGTAGTTAAGTAGACTATCGAAAGAATTTCATCCTATAATTAGTACTTACCTTTCCTTTACTAATATCAATAAGCTTTCCTTTTATCATTCGTTTTCTTAATGGAGATATTTTATCGGTAAATAGGACGCCATTAATATGATCATATTCATGTTGGACAACACGAGCTGTTAGACCATCAAAAATATCAGTATGTTTTTTGAAGTTGTTATCAAAATACTCAATAGTAATCGAAGATCTTCTAGTAATATCCTCTCTTATTTCTGGAACAGACAAGCAGCCTTCATTAAAATCCCATTCTTCTCCTTTTTCTTCAATAATTCTGGCATTTATAAAAACTTTCTTCACCGGTTCTAGTTGCAACTCCTCTCCTTCTTCATCTATAAATGGAGTTGTATCAACTATAAATAATCTGATTGCTTTATTGATTTGGGGAGCAGCTAGTCCGACCCCATTAGCATTGTACATTGTTTCCCACATATTAGCTAATAGGTCATTCAAATCTGGGTATTGAGATGTAATATCTTTACAATTTTCTCTTAATATTGGCGCACCAAAAGCTACAATTGGTAATATCATTATAAAATTGAATCAATTATTTCTTCAATACTAATTCCCTCAGCCTCTGCTTTGTAGTTTTTGACTATTCTATGAGTTAGTATAGGCTTTGCAATTGCTTTTACATCCTCAATGTCAGGAGAATATTTACCATCTATAGCAGCATGACATTTTGCTGCCATAATCATATATTGTGATGCTCTTGGTCCAGCACCCCACTCAATATACTCTTTCACAATTTCAGCTGCTTTATCAGATTTTGGCCGTGTCTTTGCCACTAAACCTACAGCATATTCTAGTACATTATTAGTAACTGGCAACTTAGTAATCAATTCTTGAAATTTCAAAATATCAACAGCAGATATAATTGTATTTAGAGAGGTCTTATTCTTTGTCGTTGTCTGTTTTACAATTTGTAACTCTTCTTCATATGATGGGTAATCTAGGAGTACGTTAAACATGAATCGATCAAGTTGAGCTTCTGGCAATGGATAGGTCCCTTCTTGCTCAATAGGATTTTGTGTGGCTAACACAAAGAATGGTTTGTCTAACTCATATCTTTTTCCAGCATTTGTAACAGAGCGCTCCTGCATTGCTTCCAGTAGAGCAGATTGAGTTTTGGGAGGAGTCCTATTAATCTCATCAGCTAAAATAATATTAGAGAATAACGGGCCTTTAATAAACTTAAATTCTCGTTTTTCGTCTAATATTTCAGCACCAACTATATCAGAAGGCATTAAATCAGGAGTAAACTGAATGCGATTAAAATCAAGCCCTAATGTGTCAGCAATTGTTTGCACTAATAGGGTTTTAGCTAAACCAGGAACACCAACTAGTAAGCAGTGTCCGTTACAAAAAACAGAGATTAAAACTTGCTTTACTACGGCATCTTGTCCAACAATTACTTTTCCAATTTCATTCTGAAATTCATTATACTTTACAACAAAATCATCAATAGCTTTTACTTCATTATTCATATTATTTTCTCCATTTATTTTTAAAAGTACAGTTTAAGATTCCATTATTAATTTTAATGTATGTCTTATTTATTGTTTTTTGGATCCAATTTATTAGTTTGTCTTGCTTTTTAATATTTTGAGCCAGATCCTTAATCATTGAGAAATCATCAATCAAGTTAGCAGGATGAGCCTCAATTTTCTTGTTTAATTTTAAAATTTGGTAAGCTTGTGTTTCATCAGGCATCTTTATAAGTATAGGCGATGATATATCATCAACAGTAAGTTTCTCAACGGTATATTTTAGTGCTGGATCCATCTCATCTATAATGTGCATAGCTGACATAGTACTGGGGTTTAATAATAAGCCCCCATTATTTTTACTCTCATCATCACTATATTTAGTAACTGCATCATTAAAAGTTATTTGCCCGTCCTTAATCTCTTTTTTAATTTCTTCAGTCTTAATTTTTGCTTGATATAAAGCAGTGGAGCTCACCTTTGTTTTTAATAAAATATGACGCACATTAATTTGATTGCCTCTTCTTTGAATCAACTGAATAATATGGAATCCATATTTAGATTGGACAACTTCTGATATTTCCCCTTCTTTTAATCTAAATGCTGCCCTTTCAAACTCAGGAACCAACTCCCCTCTGTTTACAAAGCCAAGTTCACCACCTTTAGAGGCAGATCCAAGATCATCAGAGTACAAAGTTGCTAACATCTTAAAATCTTCTCCATTGTACACGCGTTCTCTAAATTTGTTTAGTCTAATCCTTAATTTTTCTTTTTGTTCATTAGAGATCTCAGGTTTTATAATTATTTGAGCGAACTCAACTTTTGAAGGGACTTGAGGAATATTAGATTCACTCTGTTGATTAAAGAAATCTCTAACTTCAGCTGGAGTGACTTTTACATCAGAGGTAATGGAGCTCTGAACTTTCTGAGCTAAAAACTGATCCCTAACTACTTTACCTAATTCTTGCTCGATCTCAATTTTTGATTTTCCGAAATATTCTTCTACTTTCTCAGTGGATCCTAATTGACTTTCAAAATAATACATTCTTTTTGTTATTTCAGATTCTATATCCTCATCATTTACAACTATACTATCCATCTTAGCCTGGTTAACAAGTAACTTCTGAAATAAGATGTCTTCGATTATTTCGCACTTTACTTCTTCTGAATTTGTATAATTTTGTGATAAATATTGCAGATATTGAGACTCAATCTCTGATGTAAGTATTATCTCATCTCCAATTATCGCTTCAATCTTATCAATTGACTGAGCATTGCTACTTATTGTGAGTAAACACAAAATGATTGTCTGGAAAAATTTATTCATTGGTAAATCTTTATTTTTTTTCTAATTAAAGCATTCTGATACAATTCATTCTCTAATTGCTTTAGATATTCTATTTTCTTTTTATTAAGAAGAACATTCCTAATCTGTTCTCTCTCAATTTCTAGAGGACTCCTTTCTCCTTGTAATTGATAATCCTTAATATAAATATAATATCTGAAATCTTCGTCTTCAAAGAAAGTGCTTTTTGTGTTTTTTAAAAAATATTCTTCATTTTCAATTATTTCTGGCAATTTATTATTAAATATTGAGAAGTATATCCACGTATTAACATCAATACTATATTCTTTTGAGAATTGCAGACAATAATCTTCTAAGTTCTCAATAGCTCCTGCCTCTTCTGATTTATACCATCCATCTAATTTGTTTAAATTTGGAGCTGATTTATCAACTACAATAAATCTACCTCTAAAGATATTCTTATTTAATCTAAACTCATCCTTATGTTGCTTGTGATAGTTTCTGATTTCAGATAAATCAATAACAGTATCAAAATTCTGATTTAATAACTCTTGTTGATATGCATAGATTAATAATGACTCTCTATAATCTTTGATTTGCTCATCATACTTTAATAAATCTGTGCTTAGATTCATCTCTGCATAAGACACCATAAGCTCCCTTCTGATCCAATCATTCATGAACTTTTCTATAAAGTATGCAGAATCTTCTATTTGATCTGGGAGCTTATCTATCACATTAGATAGAAATAGCTCTTTATCATCAACACTAGCAATTATTTTATCCTTATCTTTAGAAAAACAAGAAGAAATCAGGAGAGCTATGGCTAATATTGTGGCTAACTTCTTCATTAATGTATTACTTAATTAATGAATAAAGAATCTCCATATTTATCTTTACAACATATTTCGATTTTAAATCAAGAAGCCATTCTTTTTCTAATAGATTTTGGTAATCAGAAATAACTTTGCCTCTGGTTTCATTAAGCTCTTTGGCGCCTGAGGGTATCAATTTATGAATGTCAATTATGATGTATGATCCATCTTTTAAGACAATATCCTTGGCTATGCCTGCTTTCCACTGCACATTATCAATATATTCATTCTCCCCTCTTAAGAATTTCTTAGAGTTTATTTGTAAGCTTAAAGGAGCATTAGCGTTTATTTTTTGCGATATCTCATTATTAGTAAGATGTCCTCTCTTTTTTTTATAGATGTCTCTCTTAACTTTTTTTGCAGTTGTTAGATTAATGCACTTATAGATCGTAGCATCAGCCCTTTCAGGCCAAGTATATGAATGCTGATTAGCAGTAAAAAAGCTTTCTAAACCAATAGTATCTTCAACTGCCTTAGCCCATACCTTTTTATTTGTTAAATCAAATAATAAAATACCTTCTCTGTACTCTTTAAGTAATGCTTTGTACTCAGGATATTTTTCTTCTAATTTACTGTCTTCATAAGATAGTAGTTGTTTATTTACAAAATCAATATACATTTGATCAATATCACTGCCTACAACTTGGTTTAATGAGATGTATTCCGAGAAATCATTAACAGAGATATTAGTACCGTCAATAGTTAAGAGTGTTGAGTTATCTACAGATAAGTTAACAAAAATTCCTTTAGCAATATTTAAGACCTCTTTTTTTCTAAAAGAAGAATATGTTTTTGCCATATTTCTAACCTTGTAAAGTTTGCGTAGTTTTTCATAAAGAGCTTTCTGACTTAATTCACTTCGGCTATCCTTTTCAATCATTTTTCTTAGGCTAGGTTCAATTTTAGAAAATTCACCAATAGGTTTCTTGTCAATTAACTTAATTACATGCCATCCGTAGTCAGTTAAGAATGGGACTGAAATGTCTCCAATATTATCAAGTGAGAATGAAACACTCTCAAATTCCGGGACCATCTTCCCGACCCCAAATTCTGGCAATACACCTCCTCTCACAGCAGTCGTCCTATCTTCAGAGAATCTCTCAGCAACATCTGCGAATTCCTCTCCAGCTTTTAGTAGATCTATTACTTTGTCTATTTTATCCTTAGCATTATCTATCTTATTCTTATCAGCCCCTATCCCTGTCTTAAACATAATATGTGCTACTTGCACCTGCCCGAAAGCATCTCTTTTGTCATTTACTCGTATTAAGTGATATCCGTATTTTGTTTTAATGGGTTCTGATATATCATCAATGGCGGTCTCATATGCTGCTGTTTCAAAATCATATACCATCATAAAGGCTGTAAAATATCCTAAATTACCTCCATTTGAAACTGCTGATCTATCATCAGAATTATTTTTAGCTGCTTCAGAGAAAGAGATCTTCCCTTCAATAATAGATTTTCTTATTTCTATAGCCTTTTCGTATGCATCCCTCTCTTCTTTATCAGTTGCATTTTCATTTGTTGCTATCAAAATATGACTTGCATTAATATCCTTGCATATTCTGTTATATGATTCGGTAAGCATATGAGTATCGAATTCATTGTTTTTTAGATATGGCTTTGCTAATTGCTTCCTGTAACCTTCTAGTTCTTTAATAAAGACTGGATTAGTATCTAAGCCTAACTCTTCAGCTTCTCTTACCTTTAGTTTGAAATTGACGAAAAGATCCATATACTCTTCCAGATATTCTCTTGTGATTGTAGTATCGTGGTTGTTCTTGTAAAAGATACTTTTAAACTCCTCTAGTGGAATATCTTGATCGTCAATTGTTAGCACACTCTGAGCACTTGAGATTACAAAAACCAATCCTAATATACAACTTAAGCCTACTTTTTTCATATTACTAATATTTAAAATTTATTTTCTACTGTAATTTGGAGCCTCTCTAGTAATAGTAACATTGTGAGGATGACTCTCAGCAACACCTGCTGCGGTAATCTTTAAGAACTCAGCCTTCTTTAAATTAGCTATTGAATCGGATCCTGTATAACCCATACCTGCCCTCAACCCTCCTATTATTTGATGGGTTACTTCTCTAAGGTTTCCTTTGTATGCTACTCTCCCAACAATACCCTCAGGAACTAATTTCCTGACATCAACTTCTTTACTTTGGAAGTATCTGTCTTTTGAGCCCTTATCCATAGCATCAATTGAGCCCATCCCTCTGTAAGATTTAAATTTTCTTCCTTCAAATATGATTGTTTCTCCAGGAGCCTCCTCAACGCCTGCGATAATGGAGCCTAGCATTACGGTACTAGCACCTCCTACTAATGCTTTTACAATATCTCCGGAGTATCTTATTCCCCCATCAGCAATAAGAGGAATATTGTTTTTGTGTGTTACCTCAGCAACATCTATTATTGCTGTAAGTTGAGGAACCCCAATACCAGCTATAATTCTTGTTGTACATATAGAGCCAGGTCCAATTCCTACCTTTACTGCATCAGCTCCAGCATCAATTAATGCTTGTGCAGCAGCCCCAGTAGCAATATTTCCTATCACAACATCTAAATTAGGGAAGGAAGATTTGACTGACTTTAAAACATCAATTACTCCTTTAGTATGTCCATGCGCTGTATCAATTATGATTGCATCAACTGAGACTTTTACTAGAGCTGAAACTCTTTCCAGGACATCATTAGTTATTCCAACAGCAGCAGCCACCCTTAATCTACCATATTTATCTTTAGATGCATTAGGGCGGAGTCTATTTTTTATGATATCCTTAAAAGTGATAAGCCCCACTAATTTATTGTCAGCATCTACTATTGGCAACTTTTCTATTTTATTATCTTTCAATATTTTTTCCGCATCCTCCAATTGATCTAAATTAGCTGTAATTAATCTATTTTTAGTCATTACTGAAGATATCCCAAGACTCATGTCTTTCTCAAATCTTAAGTCTCTATTGGTAGCTATTCCTAAAAGATGTGAATCTGCGTCTATGATAGGAATCCCTCCGATTTTATTTTCATGCATCATTGTATGTGCATCGCCAACTGTTGCTGACATAGTCAAGGTGATCGGATCAAGAATCATCCCACTTTCAGATCGCTTTACTTTTCTAACTTCTTGAGCTTGTTGCTTAATAGTCATATTTTTATGAAGAACCCCAATACCACCTTCTTGGGCAATAGCAATAGCCATATCTGACTCTGTGACGGTATCCATTGCGGCAGAGACTATAGGGACATTTAAAGTAATATTCTTAGTAAATTTGGTAGCGGTATCTACCATATGCGGAAGCACTTCCGAATAAGCAGGCACTACCAGAACATCATCATAGGTAAGACCTTCTTTTAATATTTTATTACTCATAATCGGATAATTATAAATTCCGCAAAATTAACATTTATTAAATATAAATAGTCCCTATTTAGGGACTATTTATATTTAAAGCTAATCTGTTATCTTACTAGATTTATCACATCTGTTTTTTCTGTCAGATTGCCCAAACCATTTACAAATTGGATATGATATACATAATTTCCATTTTGAGCCTGCGAACCCTTATAGCTTCCGTCCCAACCCTTTTGAGGGTCGTTTGTTTCAAATATTTTCTGCCCTGCCCTATTATAAATAGAAAATGAATAACCTTCTTCAGACACATAATATGTTACTGGTCTAAATACTTCATTATGCTCATCTCCATTAGGAGTAAAGCTATTAGGAATAAATATTATTGGGGTTTGAGAAACACAAGAGACATTTGATAAGCTTCCTTCTAAGACAGGTCCATATGGAGTTGCTATACCCTCAATTGCTTCAACATAATAACAAAACCTACCATTTCCATCCCCAAATGAAGTCACAACATCAATAAATTCTAATGGCTCACCAGGATAATTAACCCTATCCCAAACATATAGAGGGATTAAATTAAATGGTTCCCTGTTAACTGACCTATATAAACGATATTCTGAAACTCCACCTAACCATTTTTCATATTCATTGAATACTAGAGTATTAGTATATTCACCTTCTAAAGAAGGAGTCTCAGAATAGTTAATATTTATTTCTGTTTGCAATAAAATTGTTTGAGCAAATGAAGTGTCATTAATATATGACAATAAATTATAAGGAGGAACACTAAGAGTCTGCGAACAAGTATCTACGGGGTAAATTTCATATTGATAAAAATAACTACTAGTTAATACATTTTGATCATTAAAATTTATTGGACTGGACCCAGAGAAGTCTACTTCTCCAATTTTCATAAAGTCATCATCTTGTCTTAATGAACGGTACACATCATATCTGTCTAGTACTGCAGAAACATCTACTATACAGCTCAAATCAACTGAGCCATCATTATGATTAATTGAGGCATACTCGATGTAATTAAATTGTGGTTTATTAGCTAGTGCGATATTTAGATTTAACACATTGGAAACAGCCTTGAAAGTTGAATCGTTATTGTAAGCTTCAACAACAATAGTATAGGAAGCAAGAGAAGAAATATTTTCTATCACAAACTCATTTACTGACTGCAATCTAACACTTGAGTCAATCATGTTGCCATTAGCATCAGTCGCAGATATTAGGACAGTATAATGATGTACTCCTCCAGTCCAATTAATATAATCATTCCAGTCTAATGATATAGAATAATCACATACATTGGAAGTGTTTGTTAAGAAAATAGAATTATGAGTTAAAGATCTTACTCTAGCATTACCACAAGTGTCAATTGCTTTTATACTAAAGTTCTCTGCAGTGCTCTCTGCAGAAGAATTCTGATACACATAGGTGTCCAAGTTAGATGACACAGTATCTATGGTTATCCACGCTCCATTAGAATCCTGTAGATATATAATATACAGATCAGCACCCATCGAAGGTGTCCAGCTAACAACTGATTTACCTTGATTATTTACAGACACATCCTTAATTATTGGAGTAGCTGGAGAAACCGTGTCTAGTAAATTGACATTATCTACAGATGATCTCGATACACAGCCACTGATGTCAGGTATTTCTACATAAAATTCAGGATTATAATCACAATTATCACCATCCATTAGATGATATAGATCTGGAATTTGTGCGATAATATTATCAGAATCATTACTGTTCACATAATGTATGTCATAATTAACTGATGAGGATGGAAGTAATGGATCGTGTATTGGATTCCATTCTAAAAATGCTGTAAGACCTAAATTGATTGGTGTTACATTCATTAAAATAGTTGACAAAGTATCTGAATATAATAATGAATCCGAACCAGCACCTATATTTGTTCCGCAAGTTACTGAACCAAGAAGAAAATAATAACTTTGCGAGATATTTGCATTAGATCCGGCGTGATAATAATTAGTGTCAGGATAGAAGGTGCTATCAATCAAGGAATACGGACCTCCTATATTCTTAGAATGATATATGTCGTATTTAATATTTGTGTCTACTACTCCTTGTGGAAAAGAATAAAATAAATCGACTCCACCATTTAGGTCTACCGATAAACATCTAAGATCTGGCTGAGGCGGTATAACATTAATAGTTATTGTAGCAATTACTATACCATTAGCTGGACAGAAGTCATCATACGATTTTAAATTAAAAGTATAAGCCCCTCCTTGTCTACCACATCCATAATCTTGCATATGATCACAATTAGATTGCCAAAGGAAATCACCAGTGACATTACCAGGAGCTGATGAGGTTACAGTAAATGTTGCTACATTACTAACAGCTAATAAAGGATCTAGTTGACCTCCCTCAACTTCTAAGAATATATTTTGCATACCACCTGTTGAGTTAATATCATTATCAGTTGCAACAACAGAGAAGCTAACCAGTTCTCCTGCCATAACTGTAGTTTCATATGATGGAAGTCCTGTTGATGGACTCAATGTTGTAATCCAATTTTGCGGCCCTAGCGGAGGTGTAATTACTGGAGGTGAGTTCTGTGCGCCATTAGGTAATGTTCCACAGGATATAAGAGCCACATTAACATCTCTAAATACTTCTGCAACTATTTGACCACATTTAAATGCAGCCACCTTTACACAAGTGACAAATATTCCTGCGGTATTAGAAAGAAATGAAATCTCTCCATTTTCATTATTTAATGTTGGATTTCCAGGAATCGGTGAGTTGACAGTATAAGGAGGGCTAAATGGCAATGCTATAGCACTTGGGTTGGCGGGATTATAGTTAAAGTTAGCACCTAATGGTTCAGCCCATGAATAACTTAATGAATCTAATTCAACATCAAATGCCAAATGACTAAATGAGAATGGATATCCTGTACAAAGAATTAATTTTGGATCTTCTTTAAAAATTGGGGAATTGTCATGACAGATATTGCCATTAGGAAAGACTGTACCACTAGGATCAGTGTATGGGTACATTACAGATCTTATAGTCCAATCATCATCATTCATCCCTTGAGTTAGATTACTACTCCTGCAACAGCTTCCCCAGGTAAAATGCCACCCAGCTGCTGGAGGTGTTCCATTCATAGCCAGTGGTAATGAAACATAAATCCATTCTCTCACTGCTCCAAATTGGTTATTCGGCTGATTATCACAGTCATAACATGGTTGAGCTCCAGAAACACCTGATGCAGAGATATCATTAGTATCTAAGAAATTCATATTAATTTGGAATAAACTAGGATTATTATGGACAGTTAAATATTCAGCATTACTACCATAACTGAAATTAATTCCATCACAATCTTGATAGATTGTTAGAAAAAATGTGTATTTACCATAATCTGGACTTAATGGATCTGTATTACATTCCCATGTAATCTCACCTCCAATAAAATGAGATGCTGATAAGTTTAGCCCTACTATAAAAAATACAACTATAAATAAAACCTTTTTCATCTGAGATTATAATTTTCTACAAAGATATAAAACTTAATTAAGCCTTATTATATAGTTCACCTTAAATCATAATCTATCTTAGTAGTTCAATCTGAATACTATATTTCAAATGAAGAAAATCTTTTGGATGTTTCTTTAAATTCTTCTATAATTTGAAACATGATATTGGTTGCTGGCATAATCTCTGTTATCATCGCAGACGCCTGACCGATTTCCAATTCTCCTTCAATCAGATCTCCTTCAAACATCCCTTTCTTGGCTCTGCCTCTACCTAAAAGACCCTTTAGCTCATCATTAGTAGCTTTTCTTTTATATGCCTGTTGGATTTTGTCATAAAATTCGTTCTTCATTAATCTAACAGCTGTCAGTTCTTTTAAAGTTAGATCTGTCTCGCCTTCATCAGCCTCTATAATCTTGTTCTTAAAATTAATATGAGCAGAGCATTCATTGCTTGCGACAAATCGACTACCCATCTGAACACCATCAGCGCCCAAAACCATGGCCGCAAACATTGACCTGCCACTATATATACCGCCTGCTGCAATTAATGGGGTCTTAATGATTTCAGAAATCATAGGAATTAGACACATAGTAGTAATTTCCTCAATCCCATTATGACCTCCAGCCTCAAAACCTTCAGCCACAATAGCATCTACTCCTGCTTCTACACATTTAATAGCAAATTTTTTATTGGCAATCACGTGAGCTACTTTTATGCCCTGCTGCTGCAAGTAAGAAGTATATTTCTTTGGACTTCCTGCTGATGTAAATACAATCTTAACTCCCTCGTCAATTACAATCTGTATATGCTCTTCTATATTTGGATATATTAATGGTATATTTACTCCAAAAGGTTTGTTAGTGACACCCTTACATTTCCGAATATGTTCTCTTAATATTTTAGGATACATTGAACCTGCACCAATTAGGCCTAAACCACCTGAGTTACTCACTGATGATGCTAATTCCCACCCACTACACCATATCATTCCCCCTTGGATAATAGGATATTTTATTCCAAAAAGTTCTTTAATTCTATTCATAAAATTATATACATTTGTTGCGATTACGAAAATAGAAATTTAAAAATACTACACATATGAGAAATGATCAAATAATTTTTGATTTAATTAGCAAAGAAGACAAAAGACAAAGAGACGGAATAGAACTAATTGCATCAGAAAATTTTGTAAGTAATGATGTAATGAGGGCTATGGGTTCATGTCTAACAAATAAATATGCCGAAGGATTCCCAGGAAGCAGATATTACGGCGGGTGCGAGATTGTAGATCAAGTAGAACAATTAGCTATTGATAGGGCAAAAGAATTATTTGGAGTTGAATACGTTAATGTGCAACCTCATTCTGGATCTCAAGCAAATTCGGCCGTAATGCTAGCCTGCTTAAATCCAGGCGATAAAATCTTAGGTTTTAACTTATCTCATGGCGGTCATCTAACTCATGGTTCACCTGTGAACTTTTCTGGAAAATTATATAAGACATCTTTCTATAATGTTGAAGAGTCAACAGGAAAAATAGATTACGACAAATTAGAAGAAACTGCTATTTTAGAAAAGCCAAAATTAATTATTTGTGGAGCATCAGCATATTCACAAGATTGGGACTATGCTAGATTTAGAGAGATATCTGATAAGGTTGGAGCATTATTAATGGGTGATATTGCCCATCCTGCCGGATTAATCGCAGCTAAATTATTAAATAATCCTGTACCATATTGTCATATTCTTACAACAACAACCCATAAAACTTTAAGGGGACCTAGGGGTGGCATGATAATGATGGGAGAAGATTTTGAAAATCCCTGGGGATTAAAATCTCCAAAGGGCAATACAAGGATGATGTCTGCAATTATAAACTCAGGAGTTTTTCCAGGGTCTCAAGGAGGACCTTTAGAGCATGTTATTGCAGCAAAAGCAATTGCTTTTGGTGAGGCTCTAAAACCAGAATTTAGATCCTACGGAGAGCAAGTTATAGAAAATGCAAAGATTATGGCTAGTGAGTTTATAGAAAGAGGCTATAAGATTATCTCCGGAGGCACTGAAAACCATTGCATGCTTATAGACCTAAGAAACAAGAATGTTACTGGAAAAGATGCAGAAAATGCATTAGTAAAAGCAGATATAACTGCTAATAAAAATATGGTTCCTTTTGATTCACAGTCTCCTTTTGTTACTTCTGGAATCAGGTTTGGCACTCCTGCTATAACAACTAGAGGTATAAAAGGAAATATTATCCCGGTTATTGTAGATTTAATTGATAAGGTAATTATAAATTATAAAGATGAACAGGTCTTGTCTCATGTAAAAAATGAGGTTAATACATTAATGAGTGATTACCCTATCTTCTCCTAATTTTAGAGATGAAACCGATAGATTTTGAACAAGAAAAGAAGGAGATCCTTAATAAATATAAGTCTTTATTAAGAGTTTGTGCTGATAAGATTGACAAATCAGACAAGAAAAATATCCGAAAAGCTTTTGATATTGCAGTTGAGGCTCACAAAGATATGAGAAGAAAGAGTGGGGAGCCCTATATCTATCACCCTATTGCAGTTGCTCATATTGCTGCAAAAGAGATTGGACTTGGGGCTACTTCAATTATTTGCGCTCTTCTACATGATCTAGTTGAGGATACTGACTACACCTTAAAAGATATTGAAGAGGTTTTTGGAAAAAAAGTTACTCAGATTATTGATGGCCTTACTAAAATTCAGGATGTATTTGATAAGAATGTGTCTATGCAAGCTGAGAATTTCAGAAAAATGCTACTTACCCTTTCAGATGATGTAAGAGTAATACTGATTAAGCTTGCTGACAGGCTTCACAATATGAGAACTTTGGATAATATGAGTAAATCCAAACAGTTAAAGATTGCTTCTGAGACCCTCTATCTATACGCCCCTCTTGCTCATAGACTGGGGCTTTATTCGATAAAAACTGAACTAGAGGATTTAGGATTAAAATTTACGAAACCAGAGATTTACAAAGCTATTGCGCAAGAGTTAAAAGAAACTAAAGAGGAAAGAAAGAAGTTTATTGCAAAATTCACTAAGCCTATAAGGGGAAAACTGAAAGAAAATAATTTTATATTCTCAATTGCAGGAAGACCAAAGTCTATTTTTTCAATTAGAGAAAAGATGGTAACAACAGGTGTAAACTTCAATAATGTCTTTGATAAATTTGCTATTAGAATTATTATTGATTCATCTCTTGAAAATGAAAAAGCTGATTGCTGGAGGATATACTCAATTGTTACTGATTTCTATACACCTAATCCTGATAGATTAAGAGATTGGGTTTCGACTCCCAAGGCTAATGGCTACGAATCATTACATACGACTGTAATGGGAGATGATGGAAAATGGGTAGAAGTGCAGATTAGAAGCAAAAGAATGGATGAAATTGCTGAAAAAGGGTATGCAGCCCATTGGAAGTATAAACAAGAAGGAAATAAAGAGACTTCTTTAGATGCTTGGATTGAAAAAATTCGTGAGTTGTTAACAAACCCTGAGAGTAATGCTATTGACTTCATAGATGACTTTAAACTTAACCTTTACTCAGGTGAGATATATATATTTACCCCTGGAGGTGACTTAAAAACTTTCCCTAAAGGTAGCACTGCACTAGATTTTGCATTTGAGATTCATACAGATGTTGGATTGAAATGTATGGGTGTCAAAGTTAATGGTAGATTAGTCTCATTAAGTCATGAACTTCAAAGTGGAGATCAAGTTGAGGTTATTACATCACAAAAGCAGAGACCTAGAGAAGACTGGCTTAGGTTTGTTGTCACCTCAAGAGCTAAATCAAAAATAAAATCTGCATTAAAAGAAGATAAAAAGATCATTGCTGTTGTTGGAAAAGAGATTGCAGAAAGAAAACTGAAGCATCTAAAAGTTAAATTAACTAATCAAACAGAAACAGAACTTATTAAACATTTTGATACAGGCACTTCAATTAATCTGTTCTTTAGATTTGGTACAGGTGCTATCTCCAATACTGAAATTAAAGACTTTGTTCGCCTAAAGAAGGGAGGATGGTACCAAACAATTAAAAATAAAATCTATGGCCCTGCATCTTCTAGTATAAAAACAGATATAACGTCAGATAAGGTTATTGTTTTTAATGATGATGAAGAAGTGCTAGATTACAAGATGGCCGTTTGTTGTAATGCTATACCCGGGGATATAATATTTGGATTTCTAACAGTTGATGATGGCATCAAAGTACATAGATCAGATTGTCCAAATTCTATCCAGTTACGTTCTAGATATGCATATAGAGTACTCAAAGCAAAATGGATATCTAAGGATGTAATTGACTTTGTCGCCTCAATTAATATAAAAGGTATTGATAGCGTAGGACTTATGAACAAAGTCACTCAAATAATTTCTAATCAGATGCATGTAAATATTAAATCAATAAATATAAGTACTGACGATGGGATATTTGAAGGTATAATCACCTTGAAAGTACATAATGTCACATTCTTAAAGGAGCTTACTAAAAAACTTAAAAGAATTAAAGCAATATCTTCAATTACCAGAACTTATAAACATCATTAATTTTAAACTTCTTTATTTATCTTTTTCTAATAAATAAGTAAGAAAATTTTATAGTTTTGTTCTTTTACTATCGGAAAAGTGTCAAAGAAAAGAATAATAAAAACTGTTAATGAGATATTTACTGACTATCTGATTAAGAAAAAGCATCGCAAAACTCCTGAGCGTTATGCGATCCTAAATGAAATCTACGAATTTGAAGGTCATTTTGATATTGAATCAATGTATATTCAAATGAAAAATAAGAAATACCGGGTTAGTAGAGCTACACTTTACAATACGATAGACATCTTATTAGATTGCCATCTGATTCGAAAACACCAGTTTGGTAAGTCACAGGCTCAATATGAAAAGTCATACTCTAATCGTCAACACGATCATCTAATTTGTACTAGTTGCGATCTTGTGATCGAGTTCTGTGACCCTAGAATACAAGGAATTAAGAATGTTGTTGAAGAAAGCATGAATTTCAAAATTAATAGGCACGCATTAAATCTTTATGGTCTTTGTAATAAATGTCAAACTAAAATAAGTAGTTAAAAAAATTAAATCTATAAATGAAAGCAGATGTCTTGTTAGGACTCCAGTGGGGAGATGAAGGAAAAGGAAAGATTGTCGATGTATTAACATCTAAATATGATATTATCGCTCGCTTTCAGGGAGGTCCAAATGCTGGACATACATTAGAGTTTGATGGAATTAAACATGTGCTTCACACAATACCATCTGGAATCTTCCATGAAGGCGTTATTAACCTAATTGGTAATGGCGTCGTTATAGATCCCGTAATTTTTCAAGATGAGATAAAAGGGATTAGAAAACTAGCCGTTAATATGTCAGAACTTTTAATCTCGAAAAAGGCACATTTGATTCTGCCTACACATAAATTAATCGATGCTGCATCAGAGAAAGCAAAAGGAAAAGAGAAGATCGGCTCCACTCTGAAGGGCATCGGACCAACCTATATGGACAAGACAGGTCGTAATGGTTTAAGAGTAGGTGATATTTCTACAGTAGATTTTCAAGAGAAATACGAAAAGTTAAAAAGAAAACATATCCAGATTCTTGATTTCTATGATTTTGAATATGAATTAGATGAATTAGAAGCTAACTGGTTTAATAGCCTAGAAACACTAAGAAGCTTCAAGCATATTGAGAGTGAACACTATATACATAATGCAATTAAACAGGGCAAGAAAATACTAGCAGAAGGAGCACAAGGAACATTGTTAGATATTGACTTTGGCTCTTATCCATTTGTTACATCATCTAACACAATCACTGCTGGAGCATGTACTGGATTGGGTGTAGCCCCAAATAATATCGGCGAGGTATTTGGCATCTTTAAAGCGTATTGCACTAGAGTTGGGAGTGGCCCATTTCCATCTGAGTTATTTGATGAAGTTGGTGAAAGATTAGGAAAAATAGGTAATGAATTTGGAGCAACTACCGGCCGTCCAAGGAGATGTGGATGGATTGATATTCCTGCATTAAGATATGCTATTAACATTAATGGTGTTACACAATTAATGATGATGAAAGCTGATGTTTTATCAGGCATTAAAACTATTAAAGCTTGTTTACATTATGAGTTGAATGGGAAAAAGATTGATTATCTACCATTTGAAGATAATGAAAAGCTTACTCCTATTTACAAAGAATTAGAAGGTTGGGAAATGAATATAATGGAATTAGAAAGTCTATCCGATGCACCACAGGAATTACATAAATATATTGCTTGGCTAGAAGAAGTGTTAGAGGTTCCTATTTCAATTATATCAGTAGGGCCTGACAGAAAACAAACTCTTTTTAGGTAAAGGTTGAAAATTCTATTTTATAGTTTTCTAGTAATTTTGAGTGTTTCGTTGAATGCTCAAACAAATAAAAGAATAGAAATCTTAAATGCTGACAACAGTTTTGCAGACGCCAACAAGCACCCTGATTATTGGCGTTTAATTGGGAATGTTTCTTTTAAGCATAACAATGCTGTCATGTATTGCGACTCAGCATATCATTATCCAAACAAGGACAAAATGGAAGCCTTTGGAGAAATAACGATCACACAAGGAGACACTCTAATGATCACTGGAGAAAATCTTACCTATTTTGGCTCAGAGAATAAAATCCAGATAGAGGGAAATGTTTTACTTGTAGATAAATACATGAGCTTAGAAACACAGCAGATATTTTATAATCTAAAGTCTAATATTGCCACCTATCCTTTTGCTGGGAAAATTATAGACAATGAGAAAACTATAAATTCTAAAAAAGGTGCATACCACTCTAATAATCATTATTTTATATTTAGAGATTCTGTCTCAGTAATCGCTAAAGATTATAATATTATTACTGATCATATGCATTATAACTCTAATAGCGAGATTACTTACTTCTTTGGGCCTTCACATATTATTTCAGAAAACAAAACAATATATTGTGAAAACGGTTGGTACAATACAAAGACAAATATTTCACAATTCAGTAAGAATGCCTATATTTCTAATAAGGAACACCTATTAAAAGGAGACAGTCTTTATTACAACAAGAGCTTAGGATATGCAAATGCAGTCAAAAATGTAGAGGTAATTGATACAGCAGAAAATATTGCAGTATTTGGTGATTTTGCAGAATATTTTGAAGAAAAAGAACTTATAGAAATAACTGACACTCCTTTATTGCAAATGTTATTTAAAGAGGACACTCTTTTTATGAATGCTGAGAAGTTTGTTAGCTATCAAAAAGTTGGAGCTAAGAGAATATTAGCATATAATAAAGTGAAGTTCTTCAGAGAAGACTTACAAGGCAAATGTGATTCCTTAAGTTATAGTTTTTCAGATTCAATATTGGAGATGTTCAATCATCCTATTATATGGTCAGATGGATTTCAAATAACAGCTGACAGCCTTCAATTTTTAATAAACAAAGGTAATATAAAGGCTATGTTATTAAAATCCTCTCCTATGGTTATCTCTCAGGAAGACTCCTTAGACTACAACCAAATAAGGGGAAGACATATGACTGCCTACTTTATTGACAATAGAATAAACAGTATGGATGTTGAGGGAAATGGTCAAAGCATATTTATTGTGGCTGATGAAATAACTAATGATAAAATTGGGCTTAATTATACAGAGTGTAGTAATTTAACGCTTTACTTTAAAGAAAATAAATTAGATATGGTTAATTATGAGATAAGACCAAATTCAATCACTATCCCTTACCAAGACTTAGAAGAAAAGAATCGTTTTCTTGAAGGGTTTAAATGGAGGGGTGTTGAGCAGCCAAAAACAAAAGAAGATATTTTTATTGAATAATAACAAAAGAGGTCCTTCTATTTATCGCCCTCCCTTCTTCAGTGTCATTATTTTCAAGTGGAACACTTTCACCAAAGCCTTTATATTTCAATGTATTATTAACTCTAAGAGTTAAGTATTCAAATACTATATTGGCTCTTTGTTCAGATAGGATTTGGTTTTCTCTATCACTTCCAACATCATCAGTATGTCCTTGTATTTCAATTTCTAAATTTGGATTCTTTTTAAGGTAAACAATTAACTTGTCTAATTCTACAAAAGAACTTTTCTCTAAAGCATAGGAATTAAAAGCAAAGATTACATTCTTTAAAACAACCTCCTCTCCTATTTTCTGCGTAATTATTTCTAACTCAAGCTCAGATATTTCATCTGCTTGCATATTTTCAGGTAAATCAAAAACAAAAATATCTTCTAATCCAAAACCACTTTTATCAGATGTATAGTAAGCAGTTTTTCCATCATTATCTACCACTAGAGAGTTCTCAATATTATGAGTATTTATTGGATAGCCTATATTTACAGGCACCCCCCAACTCTCTAAATTATTCTTCCTTCTACTTATATAAATGTCATAATCTCCCATCCCAACATGCCCATCTGATGCAAAATAGAATGTTAAATTATCTGGATGTAGAAATGGTGACATCTCATCATGTTTTGTGTTAATTGACCCTCCTAGATTCTCTGGCTCTAGGAAACCATTCTTAGTAATCTGAGAGCGCCAGATATCTTTACCTCCATATCCACCTTTCCTGCTACTTACAAAGTATAAGTATTTTCCATCAGGAGAAAAGCACCCTTGAGAATCCCATTCTTGAGAATTAACAACTTTCCCTGCATTAACGGCTCTACCATCAATTAATAAATACAAATCGCATCTTCCTAATCTATCATCTCTATCACAAGCAGTAAAAACAGCAATGTTTTTATTAGCAGAGAATGAAAAAGCACCTTCATTTCCATAGGTGTTTAGATTATCCCCATAAGGCATTGATTGATTCCAGGCATTACTTGCATCCTTCTCTGAAATAAAAAAATCTTCCTGCAAGATATTATCTTTCATAAATCTTCTAGAGTATACTAAAGTCTTCCCATCAACAGAAATAGCTGGAAGATACTCTTCATTATCTGAATTAATATGTGATCCTAAATTCCTAACCTTAAATTCAATAGGATTCTTTATAGCTTCAATAGCAAAATTGCAATTTGCAATATATCTGGCAATCTGATTAGTAGATTTGTATTGGGTTGCATCAAGACCCTCTATTTTCTGCAAATAAAATAAAGCCTCATCATAGAATCCATTAGAATAGTATAGCTTTGCTAATTGCTCAATCCCCTTTTTGTCATCAGGATCATTTTCATTATATACCTTTAACAGATAATCAGCAGCAGATTTAATCTGCTTTTTATTTGCATAAATAGATGCTAAAAGTAGATTTGGTTGGCTCCAATCTGGATTTTTTTCTAGAGCCTTGTTGGCGTACTTAATTGATTTTTCAATATTACCCTGCTTATTATACTTTACTGCTTTATCAAAATTTTTATAATCTTTAGTTTGAGCAAAAGATAGGATCGAAGGGAACAATAATGTGAGAAGTAATCTTTTCATTAAGGGATATTCATATATTTATGGCATTGCAATGAAATAGTCCAGTCATTATTTTTTTTCACAAAATCAATAATCATAGGTATAACTACTTCTCTTTTACTCCATTCAGCCTGTAAATACAATTTACATTCTTGACTTAATCCATCTCTCTGCTGCTCAGCCCAAATTAAGTCATGTTTATTATTTATAATAACTTTTAACTCATTTGCTATAGGCTTTATTGCACTTAATGGTTGTTGCATTTTTTTAGGTGACAAACAGATCCAATCAAAATTACCACTGTAAGGATAAGCCCCTGAAGTTTCTAAATGAACTTGCAGCTTTTTATTTTGAAGTGCAGAAGTTAATTTATCTAAGTTCCACATTAATGGCTCTCCTCCAGTGACTACAACTGTATCAACAGAATATCTATCTATTCCTTGTATAATATCAGCTATTGTAGTTGGAGGATGCAGATTAGCATCCCAACTTTCTTTCACATCACACCAATGGCATCCAACATCACAACCCCCAATACGCAGAAAATAAGCTGACTTACCAGAATAATACCCTTCTCCCTGGAGAGTAAAAAAAGCCTCCATTAAAGGCAGCATCTCACCCTCATCAACTGCTAATCTTGTTTTCTTATCCATATTGGCAAAAGTATGTTTTTTATAAAGAAGAATACTATCTTTGCTTTTTATAAAAATAGAAAAAAGTATGAAGCAGATTGTTGAATGTGTTCCAAATATATCAGAGGGGAGAGATGTTGAGAAAATCAGAATTATTTCCTCTGTTGTAGAAGAAATAGATGGAGTAAAACTCTTGAATATTGATCCAGGAAAAGCTACAAACAGAACGGTGATTACATTTGTTGGAGAACCACAGCAAGTTATTGATGCTGCATTTCTTTTAATAAAGAAAGCGCAGGAATTGATTGATATGAGCAAACATTCCGGAGAACACCCTAGGATGGGTGCAACTGATGTTTGTCCTTTAGTCCCTATTGCTAATATCAGTATGGAAGAATGTGTAAAATGGGCACATAAACTTGGTAAAAGAGTAGGAAAAGAACTTGGCATCCCTATTTATCACTATGAAGCAGCAGCTAAGGAAGAAAAAAGGAAAAATCTTGCTAATTGTCGTCAAGGTGAATATGAGGGACTTTCAAAGAAATTAGTTGACTCTAAATGGAAACCAGATTTTGGACCAGCAGAATTTAACACATCAGTAGAAAGGTCTGGGGCTACCGCAATTTCTGCCCGAGATTTCTTAGTAGCTTATAACATCAATTTAAATACTACATCTACTAGAAGAGCAAATGCTGTAGCATTTGACATCCGTGAGGCTGGGAGAATTAAAAGAGAAGGAGGGGAAATTTTGGGGAAGATAATTAAAGATAAAAATGGAAAACCATTAAAAACTCCAGGATTATTTAAAGCGGTGAAAGGAATCGGTTGGTTTATTGATGAATATGGTGTGGCACAAATCTCCTATAACCTAACAAACATAAATATTTCTCCTTTACATGAGGTGTTTGAAAAGACTTGCGAGAGAGCAATTGCTAGAGGGATGCGTGTAACAGGCTCTGAATTAGTAGGATTAGTACCAAAGAAAGTATTAATAGATGCAGGAAAATATTTTCTAAAAAGACAAGCACGTTCCACTGGTATTCATGAGGGTGAAATTATGAAGATTGCAATAAAAACATTAGGATTAGATGAGTTGTCTCCTTTTAAACCTGAAGAAAGAGTCATTGAGTATATGTTGGATAATGATGCTGATAAACCACTAATAAATATGAGTATGAGGGATTTTGCTAATGAAACAGCATCCGAGAGTCCTGCCCCAGGAGGAGGGTCTATTGCTGCTTATTGTGGAGCGATGGGGATATCACTTGGAACGATGGTTGCAAATTTATCCGCACACAAGAGAGGTTGGGACGATAAGTGGGAAGAGTTTTCTTGCTGGGCAGATAAAGGAATGAAGTACCAGAAGATTCTCTTAGATTTAGTAGATGAAGATACCAACGCATTTAATAACATTATGGACGCTTTTCGACTACCAAAAGATACTGATATAGAAAAAGCCAAAAGAAAAGAAGCAATACAAGATGCAACAAAGAATGCTATCCTTACTCCTTTCAAAGTTATGGATACTGCTTATAAATCTATGGAAATAATGAAAACTATGGCAGAGATTGGAAACCCAAACTCTGTAACAGATGCAGCAGTTGGAGCACTTTGTGCTCGTACAGCTGTAATTGGCGCCTTCTTAAATGTGAAAATTAATTGTGGAGATTGTGAAGACAAAACCTTTGTTAAAGATATTCTAGAGAAAGGACAAAAATTAGTAGATAAGGCCTGTGTATTAGAGGCAGGTATTCTAAAAGTCACCAATTCAAAAATTTAAATACCTTTGTAAAATATTCAATTTTTATAAAAATAACAATTATGAAAAACTTACTCTTATTTATAATTATAGTTTCATTAATAAGCTCATGTAGTGATTCGAAAACACAAGGATGTACCGACCTGTATGCTATAAATTACAACCCCTCTGTAGATTATGATAATGGCAGTTGTATTTATGAAGTAGATATTGTTTTTGCTCTAGATGGAAATTCGGCAGCATATCTAAATGCTGATGAATATGCAACTGAAGTTGCATATTACATTGATAACGATGGGATCCCTGTTGGCATTGATTATTGGGACCCTATAATTGGTTTTCCTTTTGCAATACCTACTATAAATCCTCCTCTTTGTTATCAATCAGGATACACCTCTTTTACTTATCAATGGAGTGGAGCAATTAGTACTAGCTTTTCTTATGAAGCAATCCCTAATGGAGGTATCTTTGACTGGATTGGAACTGAATTAGTCTATAACTCAGATCAATGCATTTACATTCCATTAACTCTTGCAAAGCAGTCCAGAAAATTTAGAAGCCCTTCACTAGAAGAAGCAAGTAAGGAAATCAAAAATAGAAAACAGCAAACTAAATAGAATCTAGTATAAACCGAGCGGCATTTCTTGAAGCCCCCTTCGTATTTAGTAAGGTACTAAGCTTATCGTAACCTTTTAAGATTCTTTCTTTTTCAACGAATAAATTATCTAACTCCCTACTGAGATTCTCTTTGTTTAATCTTTTTTGAATAAGTTCTTTAACGATTTCTTTCCCAAGCAGTATGTTCACCAGAGATAAGTAATCTATTTTAATCAAGGTCTTAGCTATAATATAAGTCAGCCAATTTGTCTTATAGCAAACTATCTGTGGCACTCTAAATAATGCAGTCTCTAAAGTAGCTGTTCCTGAAGTAACCAAAGCAGCTTCTGCATGTGATAGAAGGCCGTAAGTCTCATTGAATACTAATGCTACATTCCTTTCTTTTATGAACGATTGGTAATATTCTTTGCTAAACGTATTGGTAGCTCCAATTACAAACTGGTAGTTAGGGAAACTCTCAACCACCTCTAACATCTTAGGTAGTATAGTCTCAAGTTCTTGTTTTCTACTTCCAGGTAGTAACGCGATAACTGGTTTTAAAGATTTAAATGAAAATGAATAATTTTTCTTTTCAATCTCATCTAATAAGGGATTTCCAACATAATTTGCCTCTACCCCATGCCTATTATAGAAATCTACCTCAAAAGGAAAGATAACTAACAAATGATCAACAAATCTCCTAATCTTTAAAATCCTGCTTCTATTCCATGCCCAAACTTTTGGAGAAATGTAATAGAATACTTTTACTCCATTTTTTTTAGCAAATTCCGCTATTTTTAAATTAAAGCCAGGGTAATCCACTAAAATCAAAGCATCAGCTTTAAAGTTTAAAATATCTTGCTTACAGAAATTCAAATTGGATTTAATAGACCTCAAATTTTTAAGAACACTCCAAAGCCCCATAAAAGAAGTTTCCTTAATGTCTTTTGCAAGAGAAACCCCTTCTGCAATTAATCGCTCTCCACCCCAAGCTCTTATAATACTTTTGGTGTCATTTTTTTTAAGCTCATTTACTAGATTGGCAGCATGTATATCACCTGATGGCTCTCCTGTAATTATATAATACCTCATGTTAAAAGTATTTTATAATAACAATAATAACACCATATAACATTGTAGCCAATAGAATTCCTCTTGCTTGATCTTCTCTATAAGTTTTAATATTCATAAAAAACACAAGTAGATTTATTAAGACACTCAGACTAATAACATGTGACAACTTACCTATTGAGATAATCTGTCTATACATTCCTATAGGATTAGAATCTTCAGTAAAGAATGCCACATAAACTACAAATGCTGCGATAGGAGCTATTATCCCAACACAAGATCCTTTTATAACTTCTTTATTCATCAAGTAACAATTTATTTACCGATGACAAAGAGGAATGAGCAGTTACATCAAACTGTACAGGCACCACTGAGATATAATGATTAGCTAAGGCCCATTCATCAGTATCTACTCCTTTATCATAATTTATAAATTTGCCAGTTAACCAATAATATACTTTCCCCTTTGGGTCAGTTCTAGCCTCAAATTCTTCTTCCCAATTTGCATTAGCTTGTCTGCATACCTTCAAACCTTTTAAGGTTTTTCCTACAAGAGATTTAGGAATATTTACATTAAGACAAACACCACTATCTAATCCATTATTAATAACTCGCTTGACAATCTCTCTTATATAAGGCTCTGCCTCTGAGAAATCAGCATTATGATCATAATCTAATAAAGAAAACCCTACTGAAGGAATATCTTCTAAAGCACCCTCTAAAGCTGCTGACATAGTTCCTGAATAAATGACATTAATTGAAGAGTTTGACCCATGATTGATACCTGAGACACATAGATCCGGTTTTCTGTCTAGGATTTGATTTACTGCTAATTTTACACAATCTACCGGAGTTCCGCTACAAGCATATTCTTCTTGTGGACCATCATCAATTACTACCTTGTCACATCTAATAGTTGCTTCAATAGTGATAGCATGACTCTTTCCAGACTGGGGGCTATTAGGAGCAACAACAACTACATCTCCAAAATCATTCATAATCCTTATCAAATTACGAATGCCACTAGCTGATATTCCATCATCATTTACAACTAAAATTAAAGGCTTGCTCATTTATTATTTTTAAACAAAACTACTATAATATTGTTGTATACTAATGAAGTTTTTTTCATAATTTTGTAAAAAAATTAAAAAATAGAAAGATATGATCTGGATAATAATGATTGGTTTTATGATAGTTGGAGGTATTGTTAGTGCAAGATTAAAAAGTAAATTTAAGAAATATAGTCAAATAGATACATTATCAGGCATGAGTGGGAAAGAAATTGCTGAGAAGATGCTTGTAGATAATAATATATATGACGTAAAAGTTATTTCTGTACCTGGAAAATTAACAGACCATTACAATCCAATGGATAAGACAGTAAATTTAAGCCCTGATGTATATCAAGGAAGGCATGTTGCAGCTGCTGCAGTTGCTGCACATGAATGTGGTCATGCTGTACAGCATGCTACTTCATATCAATGGTTACAAATGAGATCACAGATGGTTCCAATGGTTAATTATAGTAATAAGATGATGAGTATTATATTTCTACTTGGAATATTTGGAGTTACTTTCCTTCATGTAATTTCTTTTAATCAGTTAATAATTCTATTTGTTATTTTACAAGCTATTGTGACTGTCTTTACACTAATCACACTTCCTGTAGAATTTGATGCAAGTAGGAAAGCATTAATCTGGTTAAAATCATCTGGGATGACAAATGAACAAGAATTAACCTATGCAGATGATGCCTTAAAATGGGCTGCCAGTACTTATGTTGTCGCAGCCCTTGCAGCTGCTACATATCTTTTATATTATATTTCAATGCTAAGAGACTAAGACAAAAATTGTTTATATAAGAAAAGCCCTAATAATTATTAGGGCTTTTCTATAAAAGAAATCTTTAGATTATTATTTCTTAGTTAGAAATGGTAATCCCGTTCTTGAATTCTCTTTAACATTGTAACCATCAGGCTTAGCACATGCAGTAGATCTAGCATCCTTTGAAAAATAATAGATTCTTTGCACTCTACCAGTTGATTTTAAAGTAACATCCTTACAATTTAAATGATAGTTTGTTCCTTTCGAATTTGTGTGTGAAAATGACATAAATGATTTTTTTGGTTAATAATATTTTTACAGGCACTAATATAGAAAAAAATCCTTACAAATCAAGATCTACTAGATACAAAGAAGAATATATGTTAATAACTAGAGATTTTTATATCATATAATATAATTTTTCGTTAAAATAATAACTAAGATATAATATTACAATTGAAACTAATAAACTATTGATTTACAGATACTTATGTGTAATAACGAAATACTATAGGCTACTAGATGTATCTTTAAATCCTACTAGGTTAAGTAGTTGATAACTTTTAGTAATAAAACCTCTTTTTAGTTAGTATAGACGATCATCTAAAAGACTAAAGACAATATTTAATCTAGTAAAATGTGTTTTTATAAGAAAATAGTTTGGAAAAGTATTGAAATAATTATTTTTACAGACGCTAAAACAATCAAATGAAAAAACTAATCGCCATATTTATTACTCTATTATCTTTTAATGATCTATCTGCCCAGAAATATACTGACACCTATATAAAAGATGCAAATAAGATAGGTCTAGAATGGTGGAATCAAGTTAATAGTGCTCAATATGAGATATCGTATAAAAATCTTTCTGATGTGCTTAAATCACGTGCCACACTTAAAGATTGGATCAACCAAATATCAATGCTTATGGATGAATTTGGAGACTTTAAAAAAAGAACCGTAAGAGACACTTACTTTAAAAGTGAATTAGAAGGCTTTGAGGATGGTTTTTATGTAATGATAGAGTACGATGTTGAATACTCTAAGACAAAAAACCATACAGAATACCTATTACTTAAACAGAATGATAAATTTGAGTGGCAAATTCTTGACTTCAATTACACATTTCAGAATTTAGAAACAATAGAATAATTACAAACTATTTCTAGTAACCCAATATCTGTAAGCTAAAATTATTTTCTGACTCCTTGTTAATTTAGCTATATCTTTATGATATAATGACGGACAAATTATCTTATTCATTCTTGCTAAAACCTTAAAAAAAATTCTTTTTCTAATTAACAGAGCTAATAAAACTAATAGTACTATAATAAGTGCATTGACATCTTGCACACACCCTGCTGCTAGTAAAATCATTTGTCAATTATAATCTTCTCAATCAAAATGGCATTATCAGTAATGATATGCACAAAATAAAGACCGTTACTGAAAGATTCTACATCAATAGGTTTTTTAAGATAAGTTGTTAATACCATTTTTCCAAATACATCATAGATACTTACTGAGGTATAATTCCCATTAATCATTAATGTGCTTTTTGCAGGGTTAGGATATATTAATAAATCTAAGTTTTCTTCATTTATACCAGTATTCTGACAAACGGCTATACAAGCCGCTAAGGTTGAATAGGTCCCTAAGCCTGTACCAGGATCATAACATCCAGTTAAAGGGTCACAATCCCATGAAGACAAAACATTACAAGAATCTACTTGAACAAATATTTCGCCTCTTCTATCACAGCCGCTCATATCTACCCCTTCCACTATATATGTGGTAGAGCTATTTGGATTATCATAAATCATATGTGTTGTGTCTCCTGTAGGGACCCACATTATATTTGTTAGAGGGGTATTCCAAAACTCTAAAGCAATAGTATCTCCTAGGCAAATAATAGGAGGTGATGGATTAGAAAAAATAGGTATATCCTGCACTGCAACAGTAATACATGCTGTATCTACACAGCCATTGGCATCAATCTGAGTTACACAATAAGTACCCGGTGATGTTATTGTAAGTATAGCGCTATTTGACTGACCATTAGTCCATAAATGTGTAACAGGTAAAACTGAAGATGCATTTGGTGAGGCTGTAAGAATTTGAGGGCTGCCCAAATTACAAATAATAGAGTCCCCAATAATTTCTACTCCACAAGGAGGAAGAGGAGGTACAACATTACAAGAATCAGCTATACATGCCGCCATTGTTGGATATACCGCCATCACATTCGGTTGTCCTAAAGTATAATTCCCGGGGCCTACACATGTAGTAATTCCAGGAGCCACTCCTCCCATACAGGCGAAATTTGTCGGACAAGGTCCTTGAGTCCAAGAAGTTAATCCTCCAAAATTAAGCGCATGACAATCATTAGTATAAGTAACACCATCACAACCACAAACAGGATCCCATTGCATTGTGCAAAGAACTGTCAAGTCTATTAAAGAAGAATCTACACAAGAACTTGGCTGAGCACATGGCAAGAATCCGCCAGGCATACCATTAGAAATAGCAGGAGTCCAAGGGACTCCTGCACAATCAGCAAGGCAATAATTGGCATACATAACTCCATCACAACCACAAACTGGCATATAAATCATTATACAAGCACAGAGTGCTGTAGAATCTGCTATGCAATCTTGGCAGATTGTGGTATCGCAACCTGTTATATTGTCTGTGATTGTAACACACCACTGGGTGTAAAATGGTGTCTGATTAGCTGTACTTACTACAATACCATTCGTATCTGTCCAAGAATAGTCATATATAGACATGCCATTAACAGTTGCATTCATCATCCAAGGAGCATTGTTATTATCAATATATACACTCCCACCAGTTAGATTACATGGATTTAGTGCTTCACTTATACTTAAAGTAGATAAAGTCATATAATCTCCAAAATTTGAACCTAAAGGGTACCCTGCTGCAATAAAACCGCCATAGAAAGTTACATCTCCAGTTCCAACAACAGGAGCCTCCCAATCAAAACTCCAGGAATTAGAAGAATTTCCAGCAGCAGTATGTGTCACAGCATTCCCACTATTTGTTAACTGAGTCTCATTAGGATTAGTAATATAAAAAGTGCCTGTCTTAGAATTATTTGCATTTTCTTCACAAGTTACTTCAAAACCATTTAGACTTGCTGGATTATTTAGATTAGCGGTAATAGTATAGATGCTACCAGGTATATAGCCAGAGTTAGGAATATTTGAAGTGATATTTGTCACTGTTATCATTGTGCTATTAATACTATGACATGATGTGCAATCTGAGTTATCTATAGGAGAGCCTGTTTTACCTCCTGGAGAACCTGTGCTAATTGAATTAGACGTTGTTGGATAAAATAATATTGCTAGACAGAATATTATGAGAGGTAGAGAGATTAATCTTTTCATTATATTATCTTTAATTCCAGCAAATATATGATTTATATACCTCACACCAACAAAAAACACTAGAAACCAATTGGTTAGCTAATATAGCTATCTAGAAAAAAGGATTTCTCCATTATTTTCATCAGTGAATTTATATCCGTCATTAGTAAACAGTTTTAAATCACCGGGATCTGTAATCTTATTTGTAATAATGAAATTAGCCATCTTACCTCTAGCTTTCTTTGCATAAAAGGAAATGACCTTTAGTTTGCCATTCTTATAATCTTTAAAAACAGGCGTAATAACTTGTTGCTTAAAACTCCCTAATTTTAACGCCTTACTGTACTCATTAGAAGCAAGATTCACTAACACTTCATAATCTTTCATCTCGGAAATCATAGATTTATTCAATTTATCACCCCAAAAATCATATAAATTATCTCCTTTTCTAGTTTTCATATTCGTCCCCATCTCCAATCGATAAGGGTAAACTAAATCTAAAGGTTTAAGCATCCCATATAGACCCGAAATAATTCTTAAGTTTTCTTGTGCAAAATCCATTTGGTCCTCTGAAAATCTATCTGCCCCTAATCCTTTGTAAACATCTCCTTGAAATATATGAATTGCAGGATTCGATTCTTTGGATTCTAGATTCCATTCTTGAAATCTTTGATAATTTAATTTTGCCAGTTTGTCACTTAAACCCATTAATTCCTGTATATCTTCTACTGAATATGTTCGTAATTCATCTACTAGATATTTAGCCTCATTAAGAAACTGGATTTTAGAAAGATTACTAATATTAATCTGTGTAGTAGTTAATTTCTTAGCAGGAGAAATAATTATCTTCATTCTTGTTGTATTTTTGCACAAAATTAGCAATTTAATCAATGTATCATCTAATAAAGAAATACAAACTTACAGCAGTTCACTTAATGGTAATAATTCTAGGCTTTACTGGAATCTTAGGAAAGCTAATTTCCTTAGAAACCATTCATCTAGTATGGTATAGAATGGGTTTTTCTTTTCTAAGTTTAGCCCTCTTCTTATTTTTCAACAGACAGCCTTTCACAGTTAGTAAACAGGATTTTTTCGGAATATTAGGTGTAGGCACTTTAGTTACCTTACATTGGCTATGCTTTTTTGAGTCAATAAAAATCTCTACCATATCTGTTGCAGTCGTTTGTCTTTCTACATCTTCACTATTCTCGGCTCTAATTGAACCCATATTCTTTAAAAGAAAATTGTTAGCCTATGAGGTAATCATGGGTGTGATTGTTATATTAGCGCTTGCTTTTGTGATGGGCACTGAAACTATGTATCTATGGGGCTATATATATGGGATAACTTCTGCACTTCTAGGGACTTTATTCACTCTATTTAATGCAAAATATATCAAAAAAGTTGGTGCCGCACAGATCACAATGATCGAGATGTTAGCTGGGGTAATAATTATCAGCTGTTTATTATTATTTCAGCAAGATTTTACCGTTTTCACTTCCTCTATATCAATAACAGACTTCTATTACCTTATTATATTAGCAGTCTTGTGCACTTCAATGGTTTTTGTTTGGATGACTGAAATAATGCGATATATCACTCCATATTCCTTAATTATGGCTATAAATCTAGAGCCAATCTATAGCATTATACTAGCTCTACTTATTTTTGGAAACAATGAGCTTATGAGTAGTTCTTTCTATATTGGTAGTTCTGTTATTATTGGAGTTGTATTTCTTGAAGGATATTTAAAAAACAAACAATAGTTGTTTGCAACTCTCGTTATGATTCTTAATTTTGCAATCCAAAAAAAAAAGATATGAAGAAAGTAACAATCCTTTTAATACTTAGCACTCTAACACTGACAGGGTTCTCACAAAGTATTTTTAATAATAAAAAGACAATTAAAAGCAATAACTCCGGATATAAAATTACTGGAGAAGTTGTTGGGCTAGAAGATTCGACTGTGATGCTTGCTTATTATTTTGGAGGAAAGCAGTATGCCACAGACACTGCTAATGTAACTAATGGCAAATTCACTTTTAGAGGAGATGAAAAGTTAAAAGGAGGCATGTATCTTGTAGTTCTTTCTGAGAATAAATATTTTGACCTTATTGTCTCTGAACAGAGATTCTCATTTTCCACAAAATTAAATAATCTAGTTGGCGAAATGATTTTTGAGAATTCCGAAGAGAACACTCCATTCTATGAGTATTTGAACTTTATTATTACGATGCAAAAGCAAGTAAACCCTATTAGACAACAATTAGAAACTGCTGATGATCAAATAAAAAAAGAATTGCAATTAGAGGTGCAAAAAATTGATGATAAGGTAAAAAAATATCAAACAAGTTTCCTGGAGAATAACTCAGACAAGTTCTTCTCAAAGATTATTATTGCTACTACTGAAATAGAAATACCTCAAGCACCATTAGACAGCACCGGCAGCCCTGACAAAAACTTCCCATACCGTTTCTACAAGAAACATTTTTGGGACAATATTGATTTCTCTGATGAAAGAATGCTTAGAACTCCTGTCTTCTTTAATAAAATGGATCAATATCTAAATAAGCTGACTGTCAAACACCCAGATTCAATTAATTTATCAGCTGATATTCTAGTAGAGAAATCGAAAGCAAATCAAGAAATCTTTCGATATGTAGTCTCATATATAACATCTACCTATGAACGCTCTAAGATTATGGGTATGGATGCTGTTTTTGTACATATGGTAGAAAATTATTATATCACTAACCAATGTAACTGGGTAGACTCAACAGAACTAGTTAAAATTGCAGATAGAGCCCAAAAAATCGCCCCTAATTTAATTGGCAGAAAAGCCGCTGAATTTCATGACTTTTATGGGAGACCATTTATGAAAGACACATTAGGGATTATTCATACACTTAATGAGATTGATGCAGATTATACAGTATTAATATTTTTTGGCCCTACTTGTGGGCACTGTAAAAAAGAGATTCCAAAAGTAAAACATAACTTAGATTCATTAATTTTAGCTGGATATGATATAAAGACCTTTGCAGTTGCCACGGAGTTTGACAAGAAAGAATGGAAAAGATTCATCAGAAATCAAAAAACTGAAGACTGGATAAATGTTTCTGATATAAATCATGATGAAGAAGGGAATCCTGTGGCAAGTAGTGACTGGAGAGATAAATACGACATCTATTCTACTCCTGTCATCTATCTTTTAGATAAAGAGAAAAAAATTATTGCGAAAAGAATTACCCACACGCAAATTGTAGAAATTATTAGTAGATTAGAAGAAGATCAAAGATAAACTTCTGTAGCGCCACCATCTTCCGTAAGATAAAATCTAAGATTGTACTCTTTCAAAATAGTATGCACCTCATTTCTTAAAATCCCCGCACCAATACCATGTATAATCTCTATCTTGGTAATCTTACTCCTCAAGGCAACTTTAATTTTAATCCGGCACTCGTTCAATTGAATCTGAGTAATCTCAAAATTATCTAAAGACTGATAATTTGATATCAATGATTCTATATGTAAATCAACTTTTAATATACTCTGACTTGTTTTCTTCTTCTTCAACCTCATAACTATTGATTCTGTATCTTTAGAATCAAAGTTTTCACCATAAGAGCTTGAGCCACAACTACCATCTTCAATCTTTACCAAATCTTTTACAGAGACATCTATTCTAAAGCCATCTGAAGACAAGACAGTTACTTTGTATGGTGAATTTATTTTAACAATCTCTCCTTGTAGATTCTCATTCTTAAAAAGAACTTTATCTCCTGCCAAAAACTTCATTAGTAATAAATTGGATGAAAGTACATATTCCCATTACTAAACTCGAGTGCTGATATTGGGAATTTTAAAAATCCAAACGTATGCAATATAGAGTTGATTACCTTACTCTTTGTCCTAATTCTATTTAAATCGATATCAAATGATACATAATACTGCCTATACGTCTTCTTTTCATCTACAGAGTAAGGCTCAGTCATACATTCACCACCATATCCTAAAGCTAAACTAAACCAACTCGGAAAGTTGTCATCTTCAATATTTAGAAGTGATTTTATATTAAAGGTAAGCCAGTAGGTCTGTCCATTATAATCTTTCAACACTCTTTCTAAATGATTACCTCCTAATTGTTCTGGATTCTCCTCAGCCCATCTTGTAGTGTGATAACTATATTTAAGTTGGATTCTTTGTTCATTCCATTTCATAGCTTGTCCAATAGCCAAAAGGGAGCCTGTGGTATTTGCTATTAAATCACCAGGTGAGGCTCCCCACTGCTCCGATGTACCATCTAACACTTCAATGACAGTTAAGAAGATGGACCCTGTCATTCCTCCATACCAAATAGCTTTTTTCTTACTAAAACCTGCCCATTCATAGGCCTCAATTCCTGCGACCCCCATATAATATGAAGTCGACATATGTCCCATTTTATCCATCTGTAACCATTCCCCGTTATCATTAATGAAATGAAACTTATTCCTAGGATAATCTGCATACCAGAGTTGATTTAACCCCACTAATGAGATTGTATATAGGCTAGCTCCAGATATCAAAAGTATATTTTTTCTTTCCTTATGAGAGGATTGGTTAACATTCCAGCCTTTATTACTAATTTCTGGTGTGTTCCGATCCTGCGCATCAATTTGCAAAAACAAACAGGTAAGTAATGTCAGGAATAACGATTTCATTTATAAGATAGTTGACTTACAGGCAGCCAATATATCAAACGCCTTATCCTGAGTATTAGCCTCAGCATAAGTTCTTAAAACCGGTTCAGTACCTGAAGGACGGATCATAAGCCAGGTATCAGAATCAAAAAAGAATTTAAAGCCGTCGGTAGTTTCCACTCTCTCTACCTCATATTTTCCAAATCTTGTAAATTCCCCTAACTTACAAGACTCAATTATTTTAAGCTTTTTATTATTCTCAATATGTAAATCAATACGTTCAAAAGCGAAGGCCCCAACTATATCATACACTTCAGTAATTAGAGCTTCTAATGATTTTCCTGATTTAGCCATAAATTCAAATAAAATAAGTCCCATCCAAATACCATCACGCTCAGGGATATGACCTGCAGTTGCAATGCCACCTGATTCTTCTCCTCCTAAAAGAATGTCCTCAGCAACCATCTTTCCCGCAATATGTTTAAACCCAATTTGCACAGTTTCCTGTAGTAGAGCATAATGTCTGCACATCTGACCTATCTTAACTGAGCAAGAAAAAGCAGTCACTACTTTACCTTTCATTCCTTTATATTTCACTAAATAATGAATCAAGAGTAGAATGATATGATGCGAATCAATGAAATTACCATTACTATCATAAAGCCCGATTCTATCTGCATCACCATCAGTAGCAAGCCCACAATCTAGAGTGTTATTTTTCATCATTTCAGAAAACTCACGCAGATTTCTATGAATAGGTTCAGGAGCAGTACCTAAGAATCCAGGATTATCACTACAATGAAGAAGTCTAGCCTCTGGCAATAGTCTTTTTACCACATTCATTCCTGCGCCATACATGGCATCATAAGCAAAATTCATATTTGATTTTCTAATACTATCTAAATCAAATTTACTCTCAGCATGTCTGCAATACATATCTTCCAGATCAACATAAATAATTTTTCCTTCATTAACTAAATTATCTATTGAAATAGTAGTGTAATCTACAGAGTTCCTATCTGGGATCCTATTCTCGACATCTGTAATATCAGCTTGCAATAATGGACCACCAAAATCACCTTTTAGTTTATAACCATTATAACTCGGTGGATTATGAGAGGCAGTAATAACAACTCCTAAATTCGCTTTTTCTTTAACTACTCCCAGAGAAACCATTGGGGTTGAGACAAATCCTTTAGCTAATTTTACTATCACACCTTTACTTGCCAGAACCTTTGCAGTTGTTTCCGCAAAAAGTTTGCCAGCAAAACGGCAATCATGACCAACAACTACTGATGGATTCACAAATCTCTCATTTAACCAATCAGCTGTAGCAGCACTCACTCTAGCTACATTATCAGTAGTATATTCTTCAGCTATTATGGCTCTCCAGCCATCTGTTCCAAATTTTATTTTAGTCATTATTACATAATATAGATTAGTCTTGCAAAACTAATTAAATTAACGCATTATCTTTCTCTTATTTAATGCCCTTCTATATTTTTTCGCATTTCTACTATGCTCTCTAGAATTCCTTGCAAAATTATGATAACCTGAGAAGTCTTCTTTAGCGCACATAAACAAATAATCATTTTCAACAGCATTTAGCACAGCATCAATAGCATTTATAGAAGGAAGACATATTGGTCCTGGTGGCAAGCCAGTATTCATATATGTATTATATGGAGAGACAAATTTAAGATCTTTTTTCAGCACCCTCCTGATTGAGAAATCGCCTATAGCAAAAATTACAGTAGGATCTGATTGTAATTTCATTCCTTTCTTTAATCTATTTAGATATAATCCGGCGATATCTGAACGTTCATCTAATTTAACACTTTGCTCCTTTTCAACTATTGAAGCTAGTATTGAGACTTCATGATAATTAAGCTTTATATTATCTGCCTGCTCCTTTCTTCCTGGATGCCAGAAACTGGAATACTCATCCAACATTCTATTTGCAAATTCTTCAGCAGAAGTGTTCCAATAGAACTCATAAGTATTTGGCAGGAAAATACAAGCTATATTATCATCTGTTAGTCCTAACTTTTTCTGAAACAAGATGTCCGAAATATATCCTATAATGGATAACGAGTCAGCTTCTATTTGACTTCCAACCTTGCCAGCCAACTCTTCTTTTGTTCTCAGATTATTAAAAGTAACCCTAATTGGAGTTTGCGCCCCAGAACGTAATAGATTAACCAACTCATTATTATTTAAGGCTCTGTCGATTCTATACCTGCCTGGCTTAATATTGGTATTGTATTTTTTTTGTTTTGCAAGCCATTCAAAAGAATTTATATTTAGCAGCAAACCATTCTCAGATAAAATAGTCACAACCTGTGAGAAATCAGAATTTGTTGGTATGTATATATACTTCTCAGCGGCATCCTTAGTGAATAGAATATTTGTTTGATATACTCTAGAATACAATTCATAGACTAATCCTCCTCCACCTAAGATTATAATTACAAAGAATGCTATTAAAAATTTCTTAAGAGCTGATTTCTTTCTATATCTTCTTTTTCTCAATCTATAAACTTTCTAAAATCTGTTTTGCCTTATGTTTAGGGTCAATTTCTAAAATTTTATGCAAATATAGTTTTGTTGCGTTAAAATCTTTTATTTTCTGAGATAAAACTACCAAATTCTCATATGCTAATAAATAATCAGGGTCTAGTGCAATAGCTTGCTTTAAATTGCTTTCTGCATGTTCATAATTTCCCTCTGAAATAGCAATTACACCCAAATTTGCATGAATCTCTTTTATTGTAGGATTGAGCTTTAGAGCATCTAAATATTGCTCTTTAGCCTCATCAATCCTATTATTATTAAATAAGAAGCTGCCATATTTATTTTTATAATCAATCACAAATGACATAAGTTCAATAGCCTTTTTATGATACTTCTCAGCTTCAACTGGAAAATTATTCTGGCTAAACACCTCTCCCATTCTACTGTATGTCAAAGCTAAATCAGATTCTTTATATCTAACCTCATCTATTTTATTGCTCATTATAAAATTGATCATCCCGATATTATCAGCTCTAAGATAGAAATATTGAATGTAAGAAGTAAAATTATCTTCTGATCTGGCTAGATAATATAGTGCTGAATCTAAATAAACAGATTCATTCTCAAAACTCTCATATCTTTTTAAATAAGCCTTGGCTTTTGACAACTTACTAGGTTTAGGGTTGTTTATTGCAAATAACCCTAAGAACTTTCCTTTCTCTGATTGACTATCAGAATGCACACCAATTTTATGATCAGTTATTGTAACATGCATTATATCAGATGATGATGATGATGGCATATGACAAGAGGTACAATTTTGTGTCTGTTTGTCATCACAGATGTCATGACATTGCATGCATTTACTATCAAAATAATTACTACCCAAAGTGGTTACGCTCTTATGTGGATTATGACAGGAAACACAAGTCATATCTGAGTTCTCAAAGCAAGAACTTTGCTGCAACCTGTCTACATGAGATGCCATAATAAATGAATGATCATTTTCATATCTTGGCAAGTAAGTATCCATAACATCCTCAAGGTGCATACCTGGCTTAAAAGATTCAAATGATTTGCCAGTGGCTAAAATAGAGGTTCCTTGCAAGTGACACCTTTGGCAAATATCAAACTGTAAATCCAAAGGCAATCTTGCAGGATTAACGATAGAATAATCAATATAGCTTGAAGTATCAATAATTTCACCAGCAAGCTTTCTTTTTACATGTACTTCTCCAGGCCCATGACATCTTTCACAATCGATTCCTTGAGGCATATCATTATACCTATTTGAAGAAGCATTTTCATGATTGGTCTTGGCATTATGACAACTCATACACTCTAAAGCAATTTCACGCGAAAACCTACTATTGTTCTTTCCTTCGAATCCTGGTGGTAAATCAGCAATCTCTTCTTGAGTATAGTAAGTATAAGGTATCTGGTGCATATAACCATTTATCATAAATAGATGTGAATTAGTATGTTGTCCACTACCAATTTTATAGTCAACTTTTTTAACAAGTTGATGTACTGTATCTTTACCCAACAATCTAAATTCTCTAATAAACAAGCTATCATTCTTGAAAAATGGCTGATACGAAAGATTTCTAACAGTATCATTAATAATTGGCATATTAGTTCCGTCTAACGCACTATGCTCCCTTGTAGCATAATGTAAAGAATTACCCATCCCAGTATGCATATAAGAATCATAAATATCTGCATGACACATTCTGCACTGCTCCTTACCTACGTATCTAACTGAATCATTATGAGAAAGATAAACTTCATAGTCATCCACTTCCCCTCTGTTACAGGAGGCTAAAATAATTAAGATGGAAAATAAGGCATACCGCATCTATATGCTTTAATGAATTCTTCCATGATCACCCTTGTATACTGCCAGGTCAGCCATGCTTTCATATTTCTCTACAAATACTTTTATATCGGCCTGACTAGCATATCTTACTGAAAAAACCTTTTGAGCTTGTATATTCATTGCACAAAGGATTGCGACTAGTATAAATAACATATTTCTCATCTTGTAAAGATACAAAAAAAATTACTACACAAGATCTCTAATATAATATCTAAATACTATCTTTGTAGGTCTAAAAATTAGTAGAATGACCAAAGTATCAAATAGACTAAGTCGCCTCTCGGAATCAGCAACACTTGCTATGGCGCAGATGAGTAGAGAATTACAAGCTAAAGGAGTTGACGTTATTTCACTAAGCCTTGGAGAGCCAGATTTTGACACTCCAGAATTCATAAAGGAAGCGGCGCAAAAAGCTATTAACGATAATTTTTCCCATTACACACCAGTACCTGGTTTACCTGAGGTTAGGAGTGCAATCGCTACAAAGTTTAAAAGAGATAATGGCCTTGAATTCAAAGTAGATCAGATTGTCATCTCAACTGGAGCTAAACAATCTCTTGCAAATGTCTGCTTATGTTTATTAAATGCCGGGGATGAAGTACTACTTCCTTGCCCCTATTGGGTAAGCTATGCTGAGATTATAAAATTAGCAGAAGGAATTCCGGTTGAAGTACCATCAAATATTAGCACTGACTTTAAAGTGACCCCTGAAGAGTTAGAAGCTGCTATTACACCAAAGACTAAAATGTTAATATTCAGCTCTCCCTGTAACCCTAGCGGCACAGTATATACCCAATCAGAATTGGAAGATATCTCAAAAATGTTAGAAAGGCACCCTGACATCTATGTTATGTCTGATGAGATATATGAACATATTAACTTTACTGATAAGCACTTTAGCATAGGTACTATTCCTTCAATGACAAATAGAACTATTACAGTTAATGGAGTTTCAAAAGGTTTTGCTATGACTGGATGGAGAGTAGGTTTTATTGGCGCCCCAACTTGGATTGCAAAAGCATGTAATAAAATACAAGGACAAGTTACTTCTGCTACATGTGCAATAGCCCAGAAAGCTGCCGAAAGAGCAATGCTTGCAGAGCCAAAATCAACAACTAAAGACATGAAAGAAACTTTCTTAAGAAGAAGAAATATGCTTATAGGACTATTGAAAGATATTCCTGGGGTAAAATGCAATGTGCCTCAAGGTGCTTTCTATGTATTCCCTGAGATAAGCTCCTATTTTGGCAAATCTGAGGGCAACATCACTATTAATAATGCAAATGATCTTTGCATGTATTTACTTAATAATGCGCATGTAGCTTGTGTAGCTGGAGATGCTTTTGGCAGCCCAGAATGTATGAGAATCTCTTATGCTGCTTCAGACGCAAAATTAACCGAAGCTATGCATAGAATTAAAATCTTTCTAGCAAAATTATCATAATGGACTTTAATGCACTATTTACGGCATTTAATTACAAAAAAGCACTAGTTATAGGAGATTCAATGTTAGATGCATATATGTGGGGAGAAATTAGACGCATGTCTCCCGAAGCCCCTATTCCTATTGTAGAAATAGAAAAACACGAAAACCGCTTAGGAGGAGCTGCAAATGTAGCTCTTAATCTACAATCACTTGGAGCAACACCAATACTTTGTTCTGTAGTTGGAGATGATAGTCAAGGGCATTTATTTATGCAGAAAATGAAAACAGCAAATCTATCCACCAAAGGGATCTTAACTGACAAAGAAAGAAGAACAACTGTAAAAACTAGGATTATTGCTGATAATAAACATCAATTAAGAATTGATGAGGAAGATACAAGCCCTATAACAGTTGAAGATCCTTTTCTAGAATTAATACAAAAGCTTATTAATGATACTAATGTTGTGATAATGCAAGATTACAATAAGGGAGTTCTTACACATAAAATTATCAGAAAAACAATTGAGCTCGCAAATATTAATAACATACCTACTATTGTAGATCCAAAAAAACAAAATTTTCTTGCTTATACTGATTGCACTATTTTTAAACCTAACCTAATGGAAATTAAATTAGGTATGAATATAGAGTTCAATGCAAATAATACACAAGAAATTAAAAAGGCATCAGGGAAACTAAGAGAGCTTTTAAATACAAAAGGGGTGCTTTTGACTTTGTCAGAAAGAGGGATTTGCATTAACACTAAAGATGACTTTAAACTTACACCTGCATTTAAGAGAGAGATGATTGATGTGTCTGGGGCTGGTGACACTGTAATTGCTGTAGCAGCATTATGTTTAGCTTCAGATATAAATTTCATAAATCTTTCAATTCTTGCATCACTAGCAGGGGGTTTAGTATGTGAGAAAGTGGGTGTTGTCCCAGTGAATAAACAAAGATTGCTAAATGAGGCCAAGAAACATATCGCTTAATGAATCAAATCACTCCTTACAATAATTCATCAAGCAAGAAAGAACAAGTAACAGCAATGTTTGATAGTATTGCAAAAAGTTATGACTTCTTAAATCATCTATTATCATTAGGGATGGATAATATATGGAGAAAAAAAGCCATCAGAAAGCTACATAATAAACCTAAAACTATATTAGATGTAGCAACAGGCACCGGAGATTTTGCAGTAACTGCGGCAAAATACACTCAAGCTCAAATAACTGGAATCGATATCTCACAAGCAATGCTTGATGTTGGAAAAAAAAAGATAGCCCATAAGAAACTAAATAATAGAATAACTTTACAAAAGGCAGATTCTGAGAGCCTTCCCTTCAATGACAACTCTTTTGATTCTGTAATTGCAGGCTTTGGTGTAAGAAATTTTGAAAATCTAGATAAGGGCATATCTGAAATGTATAGAGTTTTAAATAGTAATGGAACAGTAGCAATTTTAGAGCCATCTACGCCAAATTATTTCCCATTAAAACAATTATATAATCTCTATTTTCATCATTTACTACCAAATATCGGCTCTTGGATATCGAAAGACAAAAATGCATACAGATACTTGCCAGAATCAGTAAATATATTTCCTTCAGGAAAAAAATTCATTGACAAACTTGAAAAAGCAGGTTTCAAACAATGTAAACATTTTCACTTAAGCTTTGGCATAGTATCTCTTTATATTGCAATAAAATAATTTTCTAAGCGTTTAGGGGCCAATGCAAAAAATTACAAAATATCTTCTAATATCTGTCTTTATATTCTTAAGTGTCAAAGCTTTTCCTCAGAAATATAAAAAATCTCAAAATCTAGCTAGATATGACTTCCAGAAAATTCATTTTGGCTTTACACTTGGAATTAACGAACTGAACTTTAATCTACAGAAAAACTCCAATACAATTACTAATGATACTTTAAAAACGATTTACACTAAAAGTCAGAAGGGTTTCAATCTAGGAATTGTTTCTAATCTAAGACTTGGCAAATATACTGATTTGCGATTTGTCCCCGCCCTTATCTTTGGTGAGAGGCAACTCGAATATGGGTTCCTTAATAATGCAAATAGTAATAATGAGAAACTAAAAAAAATAGAATCGACACTGCTAGAATTTCCTGTTTACTTAAAGTATAAGTCAGAAAGATATAATAACTTTAGAGCATATATAATGAGTGGCATTAAGTATAGTATGGATATTGCCTCACAGGATGAGATTGATGATGAAGGACAAGAAATTGTGAAATTGAAAAAAAATGATCTTATGGGGGAGATTGGATTTGGGCTTGATTTCTACTTAGAATACTTTAAATTCTCTCCTCAAATAAAAATATCTCATGGATTAATCAACTTACTTACCAAGGATCAGAGTGTCTATACCCAGTCTATCAATGGTCTAAGAACAAATGGATGGATGCTTTCTTTTACTTTTGAATAATATTTCAATATTTAACCACACATCTCGTGTAGCAAGATGGATGTTGCAACAGCAACATTTAAGGACTCTGCCTTGCCCCTTATATTCTCAATTTTTACCTTATTTGCAGTCAACTGAATAATTTCTTTCCTTATCCCGTTTGCTTCATTGCCCATAACTAAATGCAGATTTCTAGGGAATGAGATCTGCTTTACATCTTTACCATCAATACAAGCACAATAAATTGGTGATTTAACACACTTCAGATAATCTAATAGCTGAGTGTATATGACATTTACCCTAAAGACAGAACCCATAGAAGATTGTACTACTTTAGGATTATAACATTCGGCTGTATGTACTGAACAAACAATTGACTCTACGCCAAACCAGTCACACATTCTGATAATTGTTCCCATGTTACCTGGATCCTTTACATTGTCTAGAACTAATATAATTCCATTATCATTAGGAGTTACATGATCTTTAGTCTCAACAAGCGCCAATACTTGATTAGGATTCTTTTGATTACTAATCCTTGCTAGTTCAGAACTGTTAACCTTTAATGCACTTCTTTTTGGGTTCTCAGCTATCCAATCAATAGTGGCAAATAAATCATGGACTTTATAGTTAGAATCTAACAACTCAGCAACATTCTTATTCCCTTCTACAACAAATAATTTATGTTTAACTCTATTCTTTTTTAACCTTAAACTCTTTATTAGTTTAATCTGATTTTTAGTAATCACACACTCATAATTTTTTAAAGAATCAATAATATGAATTTATTACAAATATATACTCTAAATTTAATACAATCTTGTAATTTTGTTCTTATTAAAATATATAATATTATGTCAAAATTCAAATTAGGAGTGCTCACTGGAGATGAATTACAGGAGGTCTTTACAGATGCAAAAAAGCATAAATATGCGTTACCAGCTGTGAATGTGACCAATACAAGTACTGTGAACGCAGTAATGGAGACAGCTGCTGAGCTAAACTCACCAGCAATTATTCAATTCTCAAATGGTGGCTGCATATTTTTTGCTGGCAAAGGACTGTCAAATGAAAATCATGAAGCTGCAATTGCTGGAGGCATATCTGGCGCCAAACATGTTCACCAAATGTCCGAGTTATATGGAGTTAGTATTATCCTTCATACTGATCATGCTGCAAAGAAATTACTTCCTTGGATTGATGGACTTCTAGATGCTGGAGAGAAGTTTTATGCAATACATGGAAAGCCATTATATTCATCACATATGATTGATCTATCAGAAGAGCCAATTGAAGAAAATATAGAAATATGTAAGAGGTATCTAAAAAGAATGAGTGCTATTGGTATGACTCTAGAAATTGAATTAGGGGTCACTGGAGGAGAAGAAGATGGTGTTGATAATTCTGATGTTGATATCTCAAGATTGTATACTCAACCTAAAGAAGTTGCTTACGCTTACGAAGAACTTATGAAAATAAGTAATAAATTCACCATTGCTGCTGCTTTTGGAAATGTACATGGGGTTTATAGACCAGGAAATGTTGTCCTCACTCCAAAGATATTAGATAACTCTCAAAAATATATTGAAGAGAAATTTGGCACAATAAAGCAACCTATCAACTTTGTATTCCATGGCGGTTCTGGATCAAGTAAGGCTGAGATAACCGAAGCGATTAGCTATGGGGCTATCAAGATGAATCTTGATACTGACTTGCAATGGGGCTTCACTACAGGAATAAGAGATTATTTTGCTAAATATGATGAGTATCTTCAAACACAAATTGGGAATCCAGAAGGGGAAGACAAACCAAACAAGAAGTATTATGATCCTAGAAAATGGATTAGAGAAGGAGAGCTTACTTTTAAAGAGAGATTAACAAAATCTTTTGAAGACCTAAATAATATAAATAGAAATTAGTAATTAT
>MDSV01179872.1_pt1 | contig 56788 bp, 56 predicted proteins | sample 810851 | NCBI WGS metagenome assembly MDSV01 (sample SAMN05326640, study PRJNA326480) | marine metagenome | isolation source: seawater | place: Atlantic Ocean: North East | collected 2012
CTGGGGAAGATATCAAATCAATTTATGAAAGATAATGCGTTACTAAAGTCAGAAATAAATTGACTCAAAATAGAAGGTTTAAAAAAGTAGTAAATTTTCTTAAAAAACCAAGTTCATTGATTTTTAAAGATTTTGAAGATATGTTGCGAGAAATTTACAAAAGGTTAGTGTATTATTAGATGGATAATAAAAATTTTCTCAATAACGGTTATTTTATAATAAGAAACGCTTTTTCAATGAAACTTTTGAAAGAGATTCAAAGTATTACTAACAAATGTATTTTTAATATAAAAAAAAAAGGTTCACCAAGATTTAATAATTATAAAGAATTTTGTTCTAACTTAAAAAAAACCAATAATAATTTTTTTTTGGTTAACACAAAACTTCAAAAATCATTAATCTATAATCGTATATATCAAAAAATTTTTACGAGTAAGAAATTTTATAAAAATATAACAAATATACTTGGTAAAGATTTAGCTTATTGTGAAGAGCCATCAATTTTAATTAACTTATCTAAAAAATTCATAAATAAAAATTATTATTTTAAAGATTGGCATCAAGAAATTTGGTCAGGAGCAGATACTTCATCGGTAATTATGTGGACCCCAATATTTCACAATAAAATTAAAAATGGACAAATATCTATTGTAAAATCTTCACATACTTGGGGGCATATTCCTCATAGGAATAGAAGCCCAATAGAATTGCCAAAAAAATTAAATATTGATTCTCCTAAAGTAAATTTCACTGATGTGGTCATAATGCATAGTATGGTATTACATAAATCAAATTTAATTACTGGTCAGCAATATGAACCAAGACTAGCATTAGCTTCAATGTTAAGAAATTTTAAATTTACAAGCAACAAATATGAAAATAATAAGAATTGGAAAATTTTTAGTTATAGCGAGTTATCAAAGATAGAGAGAAAACTTGGAAATGTTTATTTATCACCATACCGTACTACAGATTTAGATCAAACTGATTTTACTTCTGGCACAATAGAATAATTTATGGAAAGATTTTTTCTTCAAAAAAATCATAATTTGACTAAAAGAAATTATTTACATCGGATGATAGATGAAAAAGTTGAATGCATGAAAATTGCTAAAAAATACGGAAAGCAATACTGGGATGGAAATAGAAGATATGGATATGGAGGATATAAATATATTCCAGGAAGATTAACACCGATTGCAAAAAAAATAATTAGAGAATTTAAATTAAATTCTAATTCTAAAATTTTAGACCTTGGATGTGGAAAAGGTTATTTATTATTTGAAATTTTAAAATTAATACCAAAAATAAAAATTACAGGATTGGAAATTTCAAAACATGCTGTAAAAAATTCATCACCCACAATTGCTAAATATATTAGACATAAAGATGCTAAAAAAAAATTACCTTTTAAATCAAAAGAATTCGATTTAGCCATATCGTTTGGCTTATTCCATAATTTTAATTTATTAGAATTAGAGAGAGCTTTAAAAGAGTTTAATAGAATTGCAGACAAAAAATATTTAATGGTTGAAAGTTATAGAAATGATCAAGAATTATTTAATTTGCAATGCTGGGCTTTAACGTGCGAAACATTTTTAAGACCAGAGGAATGGAAATGGATATTTAAAAAAGTTAGATATACTGGGCATTATGAGTTTATCTATTTCAAATAAAAAAATTTTAATTATTGGAGCTTCAAGCAGTATAGGAAAATCTATTTTCAAATATGACAAAAAAAAAAAATTAATTGGGACATATTTTAAAAATAAAAGAAAAAAATTAATTAAATTTGATCCTTCAAAAGAAAAAATATCTGCTAAATTTAATCTAAATAAAATTTCAATGGTTGTACTGCTACAAGGAATTGCAAAAAATGAAGACTGTGTAAAAGATAAAATAAAATCAAATTTTGTAAATATTGAGTTAAACAAAAATATGATTAAAGATTTAGTAGCTAATGACAAACCATTTATATTTTTTTCTACCGAGTGGGTATATCCTGGAAATAGAAAATTAAATTCAGAAAAAAGTCCAGTATCTCCAGTAAATCTGTATGCAAATCAAAAGTTCAAAATCGAACAATACATAAAAAATAATGCTTACAAATATTATATTTTGAGATTAGCTAAAACATATACAAATGTTTTAGATGATAATAGTTTTCTAAATAATTGGAATAAAATGATAAAAAAAAAAATATTTGAATTTAAATGTTATAAAGATCAATTCTTTTCGCCAGTTTTTTCGAAAGATATATATGAGTTTATTTTATTTGTTGAAAAAAAAAATTTTTATGGTTTATACAATTTTGGAGGATCGGAAAGATTTTCTAGAATTGCATGTTTAAAAGCTTTTTTGAAATTAAAAAATATTAAAAAATTTAGATTAATAGAACAGAAAATTCCAAAGAAAGTTCCTAAAGATGTATCAATGAATATAAATAAACTTAAGAAAATAAAATTTAAGACGAGTAAATTTAGAAATAATATTTCTAAACTCTATTAATTAAGGTATATTTAAAAATGATTTCTAAATACTATAGTAAAAAATTAATCGAAGATAAATCTGGAAGATCTAAATCATTTTACTTTAAGAAAAAAAATCAAACAGATATAAAATTTATTGAAAAATTTCTAAATGAATTTTCTATTTCAAATGGCAAAGATGCCAGAGTTTGCTTACACTCTGATTATACAGATGTTTTACAAGATATGGTATTAATACAGCACTCGAAAAACTTTTATCCCCCACATAAACATGTAAATAGATATGACAGTTATTTTGTACTAAAAGGGTGTTTGGGTGTAATAATTTTTAATAATATTGGTGAGATAAAAAAAAGTCTTAGACTATCAAAAGGAACAATTTATAAAACACCAAAGAATCAGTATCACTTAACAATACCTATATCAAAAAAAGTAGTTTATCATGAATATAGATCTGGAAGCTTTAATAGAAAAACAAATTGCATTTTTCCACGATGGAGCCCTAAAACTGAAAATGATAGAAAAATTTTTAAAAATAAAATATTGAAAATTTTAAAAAAATAAAATTAGTATGAGAAAAGTTCGATTTGTAAATCTTGAATTTAAAAATAAATTATTCAAAAAAAAAATACTTAACAGATTTAATAGAATTCTTAATCACGGTCAATTTATTTTAGGACCTGAAGTTTTAGAAATGGAGAAAAAAATTGCTAGATTTTGTAAAAGAAAGTTTTGCGTAGGTACCGCATCTGGAACAGATGCATTATATTTAGCTGTAAGAGCTTTAGAAATAGGTAAAGGTGATGAGGTAATCACATCACCAATGACTTGGGTTTCAAGCACGAATTCTATAATAATGAATAATGCAACACCTGTTTTTGTTGATATAAAAAATGACCTTAATATTGATGAAACAAAAATAGAAAAAAGTATAAATAAAAAAACAAAAGCAATTTTGTATGTGAATTACACAGGTAAAATAGCTGATACAAAAAAAATTTTATCCATAGCAAAAAAATACAAACTTAGAGTAATTGAAGATTGTGCTCAATCATTCGGATCAAAAAGATATGGCCGACCTAGTGGTTTTTTTGGTGATATATCTTGCTTTAGTTTCAATCCAATGAAGGTATTGCCAAGCTTAGGTGAAGCTGGTGCTGTCTTAACGAATAGTAAAAAAATTCAACAAAAACTTAAAATTTTAAGGTACGCTGGTACAATTTCTAGAGAAAATTGTGTTGACCCTAGCCTTAACTTCAAAATAGATACTATACAGGCATCTTTTATTTTAGAGTATTTAAAAATTATAAACAAATTAATTAGCAAAAGAATAAAAATTGCCAAAAGCTATAATGATGGTTTATTGGATAAAATTGTTAAGCCTGTTACTGAAAAAAACTGTTTAGACACATATTATACTTATACTATTCAAGTTAAAAGTCGTGATAAATTACTAAAACATTTAAATTCAAAAGGGATTGAAGCAAGAGTAAAACACCCTGTTTTAGTTTCAGATCAAATAGCATATAAAAAATACGATAAGGGTAATTTACAAAATGCTTCTAGAATAATAAAAAAAATAATTTCTTTACCAATAAATGATAAAATTACGAAAAATGAAATAAACTACGTAATTAAAATAGTAAATAATTTTTACAAATGAGTGTTCTTGACTATTATAAAACAAATAGTTTCAATCCAGTTCCTATAAGGTTTGCTGGTAAATCAAATATTACAACACATTACATTAAAAGAATAAATTTATTAGAAAATCATTTAAAAATTTATTTGCCTTTTTTAAAAAATAAAGATGTTTTAGAATTTGGTTGTAATGGTGCGGAGAATGCATGCTTATTGTCTGAATATGGTGCGAATATTTATTTAGTTGAACCTCATAAAAAAATGCACAAAATAATAATTAACAATTTTAAGAAAATTAAAAAAAAAAATAAACTCAAATTTTTATCAGATGATACTCTTGAAAATTTTAGATCAAAAAAAAAATTCGATATAATTATTGCTGAGGGTTTTTTAAATACGTTAAAAAAAAGAAATTTATATTTCAAAAAAATTTCAAAATTATTAGCTCCAGGTGGACTTTTAATAATCAACTATGATGATATCTATGGTGGTTTTTTTGAATATTTGAAATCATACACATTAATAAAATTGTGTAAAAAAAAAAATATTTATGTTAATAGCAAAGAAAGCCTAAATTTAGCTAAAATACTTTTTAAAAAAGAATTTGATAGATTAAATAAATCAAGAAGCTTTATTGCTTGGTGGAAAGATCAATTAATAAATCCTTATGCTTCCAAAACTTGGAGCTTGATAGACTTGGTTAAACTTGCAAATAGTCAAAAATTAACTTGTCAATCTACATCACCAATATTTTACAATTTAAATTTTCTTAAATGGTATAAAGACATAAATCTAGTAGATTTTAAATATAATAATTCAAATAAACTATATTGTGAGCTATGGAAAAAAAATTTTTTAAATTTTTTCATCGGATCCAGCTTGGAAACGAAAAAACAAATAGACGACAAAACTTTAAAAAAATTAAAAACTTTTGTAAAAAAAATGAATTTGTGTTTTGAAAATAAAAGTCTGAATAAAAGTCTATATGTTCCAAAAGAATTAAAAATTTTATTAAAAAATAATGGCCTAAATGAATATTATAAAGAAATAGATAGATTGATAAATTTATTAAATTCAAAATCTCAAAATACTGAAAAAATAATTAATTATTACAAAAAATCAAAAAAGGTTAAAAATACATGGGGAAGTCTATTACATTACATAGTTTTTAAAAAAAATGTAGCTTTATGATAACTCTAGGCATACATGTTTCATTTAATGGTACTTCGCATGACTCATCCGCAAGCATTATAATAAATAAATCAGTCGCCGCCGCATGTGAGGAAGAAAGATTTAACAGACAAAAATCATCCCAATTATTTTTTCCTCATAAATCTATTAAGTTTTGCTTGAATAAAGCAAAAGTAAATATTGAAGACATTGATCTGATTTCTGTTGATGGCAAAACTTTTAAAAATATGAGGGTTAAGGTATTAAAATCAATGAAATACTATTTTGGTTTCTGTCCAAAAATTGAAATTGTTGAACATTCACTTTCCCATTCATATGGAAGTTTTCTTTCGTCTGGATATAAATCTTCTTTAGTTGTTTCAATCGATGGTATTGGAGATAACATATCAACATTAATATCAATTTTTTCTATAAAAAATCAGAGAGTTTTAAAAAAAGAAATTTACAGAGAAGGCAGAGATAAATCTATTGGAGATTTTTATGGAATTTTTACTAACTACTTAGGCTTTAGATTAAACGAAGGAGAGTTTAAAATGATGGGAATGTCCGCATTAGGAAAACCATCATTTAACATGGATAATTTAATTAAATTTGACACTGAGAAAGAAAAAATAATTTCAAATCTAAATAAGATTAAATCTTTAAAATACAATACAAATACTAATGAGCCAATTTATAACTCAAGAAATATCAAAAAACTTTTTAATGTTCAAAGACGATTGCCATCAGCACCTTTTAAAAAAATTCACTATGACTTAGCATCTAGCGTACAAACTCAATTCAATAAAGTTTATGTGAATATGATTAATTATTTTGGAAAAAAGTATGATCTAGAAAACTTATGTCTTTCAGGAGGTTGTGCTTTGAACTGCTTATCTAATTCCGAATTTCTCAAAGAAAATTTTAAAAATGTTTATATCATGCCAGCTGCTTCTGATAGAGGATTATCTTTAGGTAATGCAATGTTTTCGTTGGCAAAAAAAGGAATCATTCCAAAACCACCATCAAATATGTTTTTAGGACCATCTTATAGTGACAGCACTGTTTTAAAACTATTCAATAACCTAAATATTAAATATAAAAAAATTAAAAATATAAGTGATGATTGCTCAAACGAAATAAAAAAAGGTAAAATAATTGGATGGTTTCAGGGTAGGTCTGAATTTGGACCTAGAGCTTTAGGTGCTAGAAGTATTTTAGCCAACCCCAAAATAAAAAATATGAAAAATAAACTTAATTTGAAAATCAAAAATAGAGAGGACTATCGTCCATTTGCTCCTTCAATTTTAGACGAGGATTTTAAATATAAAGATAAAAAAAATAGTCTTTTTGAATATATGACTTTTTCTTTATTTTTGGAAAAAAATATATACAAAAATTTTAAAGAAGCAGTCCATTTTGATGATACATCTAGAGTTCACGTTGTTATACAGAAAAATAATCCAGTATTTTATAATCTATTAAAGTCTGTAAAAAAAAAAATAGGATATGGGTGTGTTATTAATACTAGTTTTAATCTTAATAATGAACCAATTGTTAACTCACCACTAGATGCTATAAAAACTTTTTTTGGAAGTGGTATTGATATTCTATACATAAATAAATTTAAAATCACAAAATGATATTAAAAAAAATTAACTTAAATAATTTACTTATACCTTTAGGATATTTAATCGCTATACCATCCATAATTATAATTAGGTTAATATCTCCGATTTTTTTAGTAAGATGGTACTGTACATTTTCGACAAGAGTTGGTCATTATGCTGAAAATATTCAATTGTACATTGCCATGAAGGAACAAAAAAAACTTTTTCAATCTAACAAAAAATTTTTTGATATTTTTTATGATAGAAAGCATATTTGTAATAAGCAACTACAGAAAATGTGGTTGAAAAATAAGAATTTATTTTTTTTACCATACTGGATTATGGAACCAATTAATAATATTAATGAATTTATTTTAGATAAAATTATCGACTCTAAAAATGTTCATTATATTGGATATTATTATGATCCAAAAAAAATTATTGAACATAAGGTAGTACCTATAGAAAGTGTTGATACATATAATTGTGTTGATAAAGGAGGCTATTGTCTTTCCTTTACAGAAGAAGAAATTAAATATGGAGATGATAAGATAGCAAAAATGGGAATTAATAAAGATGATAAATATATTATATTAGTATTAAGAGACTCAAATTATTTAAAGACACAATATCCAAATATTAATTGGGAGCAACACAGTAAAAGAGATACAAAAATAGATTATTACTATGAAACAATTAAATTTCTCGATGAGAAAAATTATAAAGTAATATTAATAGGATCTGGAGCATCCCAAATTAATCAATTTAAAAAAAAAAATATCATAAATTATGAAATATCAGAATTTAAATCTGAATTTCTTGATATTTTTATATTTAGTAAGGATAATTGTAAATTTGTTATAAGTTCTATTACTGGCATTGATTCATTCGGTCCTATGTTTAAAAAAAATGTTTTAGAAATTGGCATAGTACCATTTTCTTACGCAAGAACGTATTCAAAATATTATTCATATATCTTCAAAAAATATTATTCTAAATCTTTAGATAGATATTTGACCATGAAAGAAATATTTGAGCTTGGTCTAGCAGAAAGTTTAGGTAATGAATTAGATCATGAATTAGAATTTATTCATCCAAATTCTCAAGAAATATTAGATTCTACTAAAGAACTTTTAGGCAAGATAGAAAAAAATTTCTATTCAAATAAAGAAGCAAAAAAACTTCAAATAGAATTTTCTAAAAAATATAAATTATATATTGATAAATATCTCCCTAAAAGAACAACTGAAAAAATTCCAGGCATGGTAACTGAAAAATATATTTTACAAAATAAATATTTATTAAATTAATGAAAATTTTAGACGAATTAAAAAAAATTCTAAGTCTTTTAGAAAAGAATGAAATAATTAGTTTATTTGTTGTTTTTTTAATTTATCTTATAAATATATTTTTTGATTTAGTTGGTATTGGCATGATTATACCAATAATAAATATTATATTAGGAAATAAATTTGTATTTTTTATCGATATTCCAATTTTGCAATCATTTTTTTTAAATAATTCACAGAATACTTTACTATTTTATTCTATGGCTTTCTTCTTATCATTTTATATATTAAAATCGTTCTACTCAACTTTCGCAATTTTATATCAAAAAAAATTTTTATTTTTTACTAGCAAAAATTTTTCAAAAAGGCTTTTAGAAAAGTATTTAAATATAAAGTATTTAGATTTTTTAAGTAGAAATCAATCTGACCTAGTTAGAAATATTGTTTTTGAATCATCAATATTTGTAACATCAATATTGCAGAGTTTAATTGAATTAATTGTTGAACTATTATTAATTATTGGAATTGCTTCTTTACTTATTCTTTATAATCCTGAAAGTTCATTAATTTTAATAACAATAGTTTTAGTACTAGGAGCAATTTATATTTATATATTCAGAAAAAGATTGAATCTTCTTGGAAAAGAAAGACAGTTAATAACTTCTAGATTATTAAAAGTTATAACTGAAAGTTTTATTTTACAAAAGGAAGTTAGAATTTTACAAAAAGAAGATTTTATAATTAACTCTTTTGAAAAAGATGCAAATAAAATTGCAAAAATAGGTATTTTTGAGCAAGTAATTAGTGTTATACCAAAAGTCTGGTTTGAATTTGTTGCAGTCTTGGGACTTACAAGTGTTGTATTTTATTTTATCTATTATGATATTAAAATAGATTTACTGGTGCCACTTTTAGCTTTATATGCAGCTGCAATTTTTAGATTGTTGCCTTCAATAAATAGAGTAATAGGTGCATCAAATAATATTATTCACAATTTACCTGCTTTTCATGTAATTTCTGAAGAGTTATTAAGTTCAAAAAAAATTTTTAAAAATCATAAAAACAAAAATTATTTAAAATTTGATGAATTTATTCTAAAAAATTTTGACCCCAAAATTCTTTCATTAAAAAATATAACTTTTTCTTATGGTAAAAAAACAAATGTTGATCTACTTAAAAATATAAATTTAGAATTCAAACAAGGAGAAATTACCGGTATAGTTGGTAAATCTGGTAGTGGCAAATCTACTATTGCAAATATTATTTCTGGGCTAATCGAAGATTACCAAGGTATAATAGAAATAAATAACAATAGAAACTTTAATATGAATATCCTAAGAAGATCGGTTGGTTATGTTCCCCAAATAACAAATTTATTAGATGACAGTATAAAAAATAATATATGTTTTGGGATTATTGATCAAAAAATAGATGAGAATAAACTAACAAAAATAATTAATGAAGTAGAACTTTCAGGTTTAATTGAAAGTTTAGATAATGGTATTGAAACAATTATAGGAGATCAAGGTTTAACGCTTTCAGGAGGACAAAGACAAAAATTAGCTCTAGCCAGAACATTATATTTAGATCCAAAAATAATTATTTTTGATGAGTCAACTAATTCTTTAGACAAATTAACAGAGAAAGCATTCTTTAATAATATTCTATCGCTAAAGAAAAATAAAATTATTATTTGCATTACTCATGATCACGTTTTATCTGAGTTTTTTGATAAGATATATAATTTGACTGATATAACAAAAAATTAAAATATAAAAAATGCCATTTAGAATATTTGACCAGAAAATTTTTTCTTCTAATAAAAAAATAGAAAAATATTTATTAAAAAATAAAAACTTGTACTACACAATTGATTACAAAAAAAGAAATATTGAGAAAAATAAACTATTTCTTTCAAAAATTGATTATGATTTAGATTATAATTTTTTATATTTTGTAGCAGCTTTAAGTTTAAACAGAAAAGAATTTTCCATTCTTGATTTTGGAGCGGGCGTTGGTAATACTTATATTAAATTTAGGAAAAAGGGATTTTCAAAAACAAATATTCGTTATTCCATATTTGATCAAAACAAAGACTTAACAAAAAGTGCAGAAAAAATGATTAAAAAAAATTTTAAAAATATAAATAATTTAAATATAATTCATGATTTTAAACTTATTAATTATCATGATGCTATTCATTTTGGTAGCATGTTTGAATATGTAGAGGATTATAAAAAATTAATTAAAAAAATTTTTAATGAAATGAAAAAAAAACCTGAGTATATATTTATTTCAGATTTATTTGGAACAAATCAAAAAGATTTTTATTTAATTGCTAATTACTATGGTCATAAATATTTTGTAAAGTTTCATAATTTAAAAGACTTAATATCAGAATTTAATAAATTAAATTATAAATTAATTTACAAAAATCCTCATCTACCAAATATAAAAGGAAATTTTAAGTTTTTTGATATGTCAAATTTACAAAAAAAATTTCGAATTTCCCATACTTGGAATTTATTTTTTCAACATGACATTAAAAGATAAGATAATTAAAAGTTTAAATAAATTATTATCAGAGCCTATTTTATTAATAACAATAGTTCCCGCTCTAATAATATTTATTGTTGTTATTTTTTTAAGACCATTAATTTTATTTAGATTTGGTTTTTTTCACTCGGATAGACTTGGTCACTTTACAGTAAATACCGAGATCTTTTTTTGTGAGAATTTAAATAAAAGGAATATAAAAAACAAAGTCATTGATTTGTACTATTTTCCCACAAAACCCTGCAATGACCAAGTAGCTAAAATGATTACTAGAAAAGTTAAAGTCTATCCTAAATTTTTAATAAGACCTTTTTGTTTAATGTCTAGGAGTTTATCAATCCTATCTAGTCATGTCACCGGAAGATCAAGTAATTCTGATTATGATACAAAACATCTTTTAGACAAAACCAAATTTCAATTAAATTTGTCAAAAAAAGAAATTGAAAATGGTGATAAAATATTGATAGAGAATAATTTAAATAAAAATAATGTTATTTGTATTGGCGTTAGAGACAGTTCATATTTGAAAAAAATGTATAAGAAACAAGATTTTAGTTATCACGATCACAGAAATGATGACATAAAAAAGTATATTCCAGGAATAAAATTTTTACTTAAAAAGGGTTACACAGTTATAAGAATGGGTTCAATAACAGACAGAAAACTTAATATTAAACACAAAAATTTCTTAGACTATTCAAATAGCATCCTTAAATCAGATTTTATGGATGTTTATATTTCTTATATTTGTAAATTATTTATATCAAATAATACAGGTTTAGACGCTATTGCTGTAATGTTCAGAAAACCAATATTGCATATAGGCTCTTTGCCTTTTGGAGCAATAAGTACTTTTTCAAAAAGATATTTCAATACAATGTCTAATTATTATTCTTATGAAAAAAAGAGATTTTTGAAACAAACTGAAATTTTCAATTTAAATGTCCAATACTTATGGAGAAAAGAGGATTTCAAAAAAAAAAAAATTAAAATAATTCATCCTACTAAAAATGAAATTTTAAAATATTTTAAAGAAACAATATCAATATTTAAAAATTATAAAAAAAATAAAAACCATATTTTATTAGAAAAAAAATTTAAAAAAATATATTCTAAATATGTAAAAAAGTATCCAGATGGAAAAAAACAATACCATAATATTATTAAAACAAATATTCTTTATTCCTTTCTTCTGATTAATAAACATTTATTAAGATAAAAAATGAAAAAGTTATTTTTTTTTCTTTTAAAGAGTTATCTAAAAAAAAATATAAAGTTTAAAAATATATCAAAAAATAAGGAATGTTTAATTTTTGGAAATGGCGCATCATTAAAAAATTATAATCTTAAGAAATTCTCAGAATATGAAGTAATAGTGACAAGCATGATGTATTTGCATAATGAATTTAAACATTTAAATGTGGTCGCTGATTGTGAAATTGCTCCATTTATTCTTTATAAATATTGGAGGAACCCTTACTCAAAAAAAATTGAAAAAAATATGAAATTAGAAATGTTAAATAAAACTAATAGATTTGATCATAATCATAACTATTTTCTTTCTCTTACAAACTTTTTTTCAAAAGCAAAAAGAAAAAACTTCAATTATTTGTATAATTTTAAAAACAAAAATTTTTTACCAGAAATTGATATCTCAAATAATTTTTCTTACTTGTCAGGTTCATTATTTAGCATGATTGGTATTGCAAAATATATGGGTTATAAAAGAATTATATTAATTGGTACAGATTATTTATTAGATACCCCAATAATTGGTCATTTTTATGAAAAAAATAGTTATACAATTAATGAAGAAGTATTTAAGGAAGACGAGATAAACTTTTTTAAAAAAATTAAAAATGAAATTGATATAAGAATTATAGTTCCTGAAAATTATTCATCAAAATATTTTCAATCAGTAAGCTATAAGAAATTCACTAATGAACATGAAATCAAAAAAAATAATTCTGATATAGTATCACATGAAAATTTAAAGCTATTAGATGGTTTAAATATGAAATATAAAATCTTTTAATGAAAAAATTATCAATCTGTATTCCAACATACAACAGATCATACCATTTAAAAAATTGTTTAAATTCTATCTTGCTAAATGGAAACGAGATTAAAAATGTAGAGGTTTGTATATCAGATAATAATTCAACAGATGATACTAAAAATATCGTAAATTTTTATAAACAATATATTGACATAAATTATCACACCAACTCAGAAAACATTGGTATTGCTAAAAATATATTAAAAGCTGTAGAAATAAGCAACTCTGAATTTTGTTGGGTTATAGGTGATGACGATATGTTGCTAAAGAATTCAGTCGAAGAAGTTTCAAATTTGATAAAAAGACATGAAAAAGTAGATTATTTTTATGTAAACTCCTATCATTTTGACTCAAAATTATTAAAAAATTATAGTTATCCAATTAATACGAACGAGTTACCGAGTAATTTAGAAAAATTTTCAAGTTTTAATAGTGATTTTAAAACTAAATTTATTGAATTGATTAATCCGGAAATATCATTTGATTTTCTTGGGGGATTATACTTATCTGTTTTTCGAAAGTATAATTGGGATAAAAATTTAAATAAGTTAAACCAAAAAAATTTAAATAATAATTTATTATTTTCAAATATCGACAATACATACCCACATATTAAAATTTTTGCTTATGCTTTTAAAAATTCTGACGCTTACTTTTGTTCCAAAGCATTATCAATCAACTTATTTGGTGTTAGAGAATGGACGTCACTATACCCTATAGTGAGGTCTATTCGTTCAGTTGATGCATTAAATGTTTATTATAAAAATGGTCTGCCATTAATTAAATTGCTTAAATATAAAAATTACGCTTTACAGTATTTTTTTCCAGATGTTTTAAAATTATTAATTAATATCAAAAATTCTTATCCTTATTTAATAGAAATTTTCTTTTTTTACTTAAAAAACTGTTATTATCCCAAATTATATATATCTATTTTTTATCAATTAGGAAGGTCAATAAAAAAATATTTTAAATGAAAAAAATTTGTGAAGTTTGTGGAAATAGAAAATTAACTAAAATATTAGATTTAGGCAAAAACCCTCTATGTGATGATTTGATAAAAATAGATTCAAAAAAAAAAAACAAATTATACAAAATTCAAATATTATTTTGTAAAAAATGTTTAACAGGATTTCAAAAGTATGAGGTAAGAAAAAAAGATCTATTTCCAAAATCATATCATTATAGAGCAAGATTTACTAATGATGTTCTTCAAGGTTTTAAAGAGATAATAAAATCATCAAAAAATATTTTAAAAAATTTAAAAAATAAAACAATTTTAGATATTGGATGTAATGATGGAAGTTTATTAAATTACTTTAAGAAAAAGGGAGCTAAAACGGTAGGTGTTGAACCAACAAATGCAGCTTTAGAAGCCAAAAAAAATGGACATTTTATATACCAAAAATATTTTGATGATGAAATCTCCAGTAAAATAAAAAAAAAATATAAGAAAGTAGATCTAATAATCTTTACAAATGTCTTTGCACACATTGAGAATTTAAACTTGTTAATTTCCAATTTAAAAAAAATTATTGATAAGAATACTTTTTTATTAATTGAAAATCATTACTTTGGGGCAATAATAAAAAAAAGACAATTTGATACTTTTTATCATGAACACCCTAGAACTTACAGTGCAACATCATTTATCGAGATTGCAAAAAAGCTAGATATGAATATCGATAAAATTGAATTCCCAAAAAGATATGGAGGAAATATAAGGGTTTTATTTTCTAAAAGAAAAAATAAAAGACTTAAATTTGCCTCTATAAGAAAAAAAGAGTTATTTTTATTAAAGAAAATTTTACAAATACAAAATGATGTAAATATTTGGAAAAAAAATAAAAAAAATTTGATCAAAAATTTAAATAAAAAATATGGTCCACTTACCGCAAAAGCATTTCCAGGTAGAGCGGCGATTTTAATTAAATTATTAAATTTAAAAACAAACCATATTGAAACTGTCCACGAAAAAAATGGTTCAATGAAAATTGGTCACTATGTTCCTGGTACTAGAATACCAATAAAAAGTGACTTTGAATTATTTAAAAAATTTAAAAATTTAAAAGTAATTTTAAATTTCTCATGGCATATATCAAAAGAAATAAAAAACTATTTAAGATATAATGGATATAAAGGCAAAATATATAACATTCTTGAAAATAAAGATTTTACAAAACGTGGAAGTAAACATAAATTAATATAATACTTAATCTATGCTAGAAGATCTTAAAAAATTTTATAAAAACAAAAAAATTTTTATCACAGGAAACACAGGTTTTAAGGGATCGTGGTTAACTATGATTTTAAATTCTTTCAACTCAAAGTTATGTGGATATTCTTTAAATGAAAATTATAAGCCCAGCATGTATGAATTATTAAACTTAAAAAACAAAATTAAATTAATTAAAGGTGATGTTAGAAACTTTCAGCATTTGAACAAATCGATAAACAAATTCAAACCAGATATTATCTTTCATTTAGCCGCACAGTCATTGGTACAAAAGTCTTATTCTGACCCACTATTTACAGTTTCTACAAATACTGGAGGATCAGCTAATATTTTAGAAAGCTGTAGATTGTCTAAATCTCTAAAATCTTTAATATATATTACTTCAGACAAATGTTATGAAAATGTTGAATGGATATGGGGATATAGAGAAAATGATAAGCTTGGAGGATACGATGCTTACAGCTCATCTAAAGCGGCAGCTGAAAATATATTCTCAGCTTATTTAAAATCTTTTTTTAAAAAGAAAAAATTAGGCGCAGTTTCTGTAAGAGCTGGAAATGTTATTGGAGGTGGTGACTGGTCAGAAAATCGAATAATACCTGACATAGTAAAATCTATAGCAAACAAAAAAAAAATAATAATTCGTAATCCCAAATCTACGCGTCCGTGGCAACACGTACTAGATCCACTTCTAGGATACATAATTTTAGGCATGAAAGCTTATAACAATAATGAGTTTTCTGGTTCATATAATTTTGGTCCAGACAATGATATTGTTTTAACAGTAAGAGATGTAGTAAATCAAATATCAAAAAAGTTAAATGTTAATAAAAAAAATATTTTATTTAACAATAAAAAATCAAAATTCAAAGAAGCCAATCTTTTAAAACTTAATTGTGATAAAGCTAAAGAACGTATTAGTTGGTACCCAAGAATATCTTCAAAGTTGAGTATTGATTTGGCGTGTGATTGGTATAAATCATATTTTGAAAAAAAAAATATGACTAAAGTTACAGAGTTGCAGATACAAAAATTTTTAAAAAAATATGAAAAATAAAAAAATTATTGATGGTGTAAAGATAACTCCTCTAAAACAAATTATTGATGAGAGGGGAAAAGTTATGCTTATGATGAGAAATGATGATAGATTTTACAAAAAATTTGGTGAAATATATTTTTCTTGTACACATCCAGGAGTAGTAAAAGCTTGGCATATGCATAAGAGAATGACTCTTAATTATGCTATAATTAGCGGTCAATTAAAAATAGTTCTATATGACAGTAGAAAAAAAAGTCCAACCAAAGGTCTGCTGCAAGAAATATATATGTCAACTGAGAATTATTTTCTATTAAGTGTCCCACCTTTGATTTGGAATGGATTTAAAGGTATAGGAACAAAAACATCAATTATTGCAAATTGCTCAGATATACCCCATGATCCTGATGAAATGATTAGAATAAGCCCTACAAGTAAAAAGATACCTTATAAGTGGGAATTAAAACATAGATAATAATGAAAGTAGTTATTCTAGCAGGGGGTTTTGGAACTCGTATCGCAGATCACTCAAATTTGCCAAAGCCTATGATTTTAATTAATGACAAACCAATTATCGCTCATATCTTGGATATCTATATTAAGCAAGGTTTCAATGAATTCATCATTGCAGTTGGCTTTAAAGGGAATGTTATTAAAAAATATTTTAATAAAAATTTTCAAAGCTATGATATTAAAATTGTTGACACAGGTCAAAAAACTCTCACTGGTAATAGAATAAAAAAACTTAAAAAGTATTTGAATGAAAAAAATTTTATGCTCACTTATGGTGATGGTCTCTCAAATGTGAACTTAAAAAAACTTTTAAAATTTCATTTAAAACACAAAAAACTTGTAACTGTTACAGCAGTTCATCCTCCCGCAAGATTTGGTGAATTAGAAATTAATGACCATAAAGTTACAAATTTTGAAGAAAAGCCACAACTACAAAGGGGATGGATCAACGGTGGATTTTTTGTATTTAAAAAAGAGTTTTTAGACTTAATACCTAATAAATCAGTAATGCTAGAGAGAGAACCTTTAAAATATGCGTTAAAGAAAAAACAATTTGTTGCATACAAACATAAGGATTTTTGGCAATGTATGGATAATAGAAGAGATCACTCGAATTTAGAAAAATTAAGTAAATTAAAAACACTACCCTGGATGGAATTTTAAAAGTGATACCAGTTTTTAAACCATTAATTTCAAAAGAGGAAAGAAAAGCTGCTGACCGATCTTTAGAAATCGGATGGCTTGGAATGGGAAAATTTGTAAAAGAATTTGAGGAACAAATTTCTAATATAATAGGAAATAAAAAAAAATATGTGGTTGCTGTGAATACAGGACATTCTGCACTGCATCTTATAATGTTACTTTTGGAGTTAAAAAAAGGCGATGAAGTAATAACTCCTTCATTTAATAATATTGCTGATCTCCAAGCAATAATCGCAGTTGGAGCAAAACCAGTGTTTTGTGACATAGATGAACAAACATTATGTATTGATCTTAAAAAAGCAGAAAAACTTATCAATAAAAAAACAAGAGCTATAATTGCGATGGATTATGGTTCTTGTTTGGCAGATCACGATAGAGTTAAAAAGCTTGCAAAAAAATATAATATAAGAGTAATTCATGATGCAGCTCATTCTTTAGGATCTAAATATAAAGGAAAAATGATAGGAAGCTTTTCAGATGTAGCAATGTTTAGCTTTGATCCGGTTAAAACTTTTACATCAATTGATGGTGGTGCAATTGTAGTAAATACTAAAAAAGAGATGTTAAAGTTGCATGAAATGAGACTAATGGGCATGTCTCAAAAAGCTAATATAATGTATAAAAATCAAAGGGCATGGTTTTATGATGTCAAGAATGTCGGCTATAGATATCATCTTGCTAATTTACATGCGGCAATAGGTGTTGAGCAATTAAAAAAAATAAAAAAAATTAAGAAATCTAGAATAGCTTCTTTTATGAGATATAATCATAGACTACAAAATATTGATAATATTATTACTCCTTCTTATCATGTGGATACTATTCCATTCCATTACTGCCTAAGGGTTAAAAATAACAAAAGATTTGAAATGATTAATTATTTAAGATCAAAAGGGGTTGATACCGGTATCCATTGGCAACCAAATCATACTTTTACTTTATTTAAGAAAAATAAGTCAGGAGATTTATCTGTTACAAATAAAATTAAAAATGAAATCTTAACATTACCTTTGCATTCAATGATGAGCAATAAGGATATTGATTATATTACATCAAAAATAAAAAATTTTTTCTAATTTAATTAATTTAAATGAATGAATTAATATCAATTATTATACCAACCTACAATCATGCCCATTATTTAGAAAGATGTCTTAAGTCTATAGAAAATCAAACTATTAAAAATTATGAGATTATTATAATTGATAATCATTCAATAGATAATACTAGACAAATTATAAATAAATTTAAAAGTTTGCCAATTAAATATTTTCTAATAAAAAATGATGGAATTTATGCTAAGTCAAGAAACCTGGGAATTAAAAATTCTTCTGGAACTATAATTGCTTTCCTGGACTCAGATGACTGGTGGAAAAACAATAAATTATATGAATGTTATGAAATTATAAAAAAAGGTTATGATATGATCTATCACGATTTAGAACTTATTGATCAAAACAATAATCGAAAACAAATATATTTAAAAGGAAGGCTTTTAAAATATCCAAAATTTAAAGATTTAATAATTAATGGAAATCAGATTAATAATTCGTCAGTTGTTATAAAAAAAGATGTATTAACTAAAGTTAAATATATAAATGAAAATAAACATATGAAAGCAGCAGAAGATTATAATACTTGGATTAAAGTATGTTCAAATAATTTTAAAGTATATTATTTGAATAAAAATCTTGGTTTTTATCAATATCATGAAAGTGGAGGATCAAGAAAAAATATGAGTAATTGTACTTTAATAGCAATTAAAGAATTTAAAAATTTACTTAGTAAAAATGAATATAAAAAAGCACTCTCTAGAATTATTTACATTAATGCTAAATATTTGTTCGAAAAGCAAAATTATTTAAAAAGCGCTCTTAAATTTAAATTATCTTTATCAAATGGTACTAGCCTCATAAAGTTAAAATCATTATTTTATATAATTATTTCAAAAATAAAAAAGTGACATTCGAACATAAAAAAATTCCTTTATTAAACTCAAAATTTAAAAACATAAAAATGTCTTTGATAATTGTGGGTGGAGGTCGCTGGGCAAATATTATTTTAAATGAATTAGCATCGAATTTTAAAAATCTCCAAAAAATATTTATAATAACTAAAAATAAAAATATAATTAGTAAATTACCCTCTAAAATTAACAAAAAAATCTATATCAGCAAAAACTTAAATAATATTAATTTAAAAAAAATATCCCATGGAATTATTGCAAATAAAAATAGTGACCATTATTTATACTCCAAAAAAATTTTAAAAAAAAAAATAAATATTTTGGTTGAAAAACCTTTGGTAAAAAACATAAAAGAATTCGAAATATTAAAAAAGTATTCCAGACAAAAAAAAAAATAATACATGTTAGTATGCCTTTTTTTTTCGCCTATTATTTCTTTTGTATTAAAAAATTAATTAGCAAAAATAATACTCAATTAACTTTTGAATGGCATGATCCCAAAAATGATAGAAGACATGGAATGCTTAAAAAATATGATAGATCAATTAGTTACCTAGAAGATACAATATATCATATTTTTGGAATTTTGAATTGTTTATTTGGACCAAAAAAAATTGTTTATAAGTTCTCAAAAAATTTTATAAATAAAGGATATTTAATATTTAGTTACGGCAAAATTAATATTAAAGTTAACTGTTCAAGAAACCAAAATAATAAAAGAATAAGAAAAATTGATATAATTTCAAATAATAAAATTATTAAAGTTAATTATATTAATGATAATGAAGTAATTGCTCTTGTAAATGGAAGAAAACAAAATCTCAATTTCAATTTCAGCCAAAATACTTTAAAATATCAGTTATTTAACTTTTTAAATACTAAAAAGTATTCAAAAAATTATTGCTTAAATGATATAAGAAATCTTGATAGCTTATTTTACTTAATTAAACAAATAAGGTGAATTTAGATGAAACTATTGTCAGTTTGTATTCCAGTTTACAATGAGGAAAACAACGTTACAAATACATACGAAACAATTAAAAAATTACTAGACGAAAATTTAATTAATTTAGATTACGAAATAATTTTTGCGGATAATCACAGTATAGACAGAACAGAAAGTATTATTGAGAATATTTGTTCCAAAGATAAAAAAGTAAAATATATAAGATATAATAAGAATATAGGGTATGATAGATCTTTACTACAAGCGTATATTAATTCTTCAGGTGATGCCGTAGTTTCAATTGATTGTGATTTACAAGATTCTCCAGAAATTATTATAAAATTCCTTGAAAAATGGAAAGAAGGATATGACCTAGTTTATGGAGTTCGAAAAAAAAGATTGGAAGGAGGAGTGTTTACTTTTTTTAGAAGAATTTTTTATACAATAATAAATTATTTTTCCCAAGATAAATACCCAAAAGATGTTGGAGATTTTAAATTAATAGACAAATCAATTGTTAGCATTTTAAGAAATATAAACGAGCCTTATCCTTATGTAAGAGGTTTGGTTTATTCAAATAGTAATAAAAGTTTTGGAATAGATTATAATAGAAATAAAAGAGAACATGGTGACAGTAAGTATGGTTTTTTTTCTGCCCTAAGGTATGCATTAAATGCAATTTTAGAAAATTCTTACTTTTTCAACTCCCTTTTTAGATATTTTAGTTTATTTGTTTTATTATTAAGTCTTATAGTTTTTTTATTTACTTTGATTTCTGGAAGCTCAAATATATTGTTATCATTCTTTATATTCATACTCTCATTTGGTTTATTAATATTATCTATAATTTTAGAATATATAACTAGAATTTATTTTTTTCTTAAAAAAAAAAATATATTTTCTTATGAAAAAAAATTAAACTTATAAAATGAAAAAATTAATCAGAGATTACGAATTAATTAAAAACAATTATTTTACAAAAAAGTATCCTATTAGTTTAGTTCATTTTGTTACAAATAGGTGTAATGCACGGTGCTCTTTTTGTTTTATCGATTTCGATAATCCAAATACATTTAGAAATGAATTGACATTAGAAGAGATAGAAAAGTTTTCTAAAACTCTTGGTCCAAGTATACAAAATATCAATCTTACTGGCGGAGAACCATTTGCAAGAAAAGATTTTACTGAGATTTGTAAAATATATTTAAAAAATACAAATATAAGATCGTTATTTATTACATCTAACGGTAGTCTCCCAGAGAGAATCAATAAATTTTTAGAAGAGTTGGTAGAAAGTAATCCAGATAAAAAGTTTATATTTTCATTTTCAATTGATAATATTCCATCTAAACATAATAAAATTAGAAAAATAAAAAACTTATTTCAAGATTGCTTAAAATCATATGAAATAGTTAATGATATCAGTGAAAACTGTTTTGCAAATATATCAATTACAGTTTCTCTCGAAAATTATCAAGATATTGATGAAATATATTATGAATTACTCAACAAATATAATGTCAAAGCTATAACAGCATGTTTAGTAAGAGATGAGGGGGTTTATAAAACACCACCTGAGGATAAAAAAAAAATATTAGAAGCTTATAAAAATTTGGTTAATAAAATCAAAACAGATACAAAAAATGGTATTTTAAAAGGGTACAAACCTTCTTCTATACAGGGAAGAATGATGAATAAAAAAAATGAAATTATGTACCAAAATATTATTTCAACTTTCTTAGAACCACATTTTATTTCACAGTGTTTTGCAGGATCTCTTTTTGGAATAATTTCGGCCGATGGAAAAGTATATCCTTGTGAAATATTAAAAGACTCTATAGGAGATTTAAGAAAATATGACATGAACTTTTTAAATTTGTGGCAGGATCATCTTGCACAAAAGACTAGAAAGTGGATCAAAGATACAAATTGTAATTGCTGTTATGAATGTGCTTGGTCTTTCAATATATTAGGTAATATGAGGTATCAAAAAGATTTGATTTTGGCAGCAATTGGAAAAGAGAAATAATTGACAGATAGTTGTTCAATTATAATTCCAACCATTAACTATAATAGAGAGCTAGAGGATTGTATTAATGGCTGTCTAAAATTAAAAAAAGTAAAAATTAAAATATATGTAATTTCAGATACAAAAATAAAAAAAAAAATTAAAAATACTGTTTTCTTATCTTTTGGCAAGATTAATATGAGCAAAAAGAGAAATATAGGTGTAAGCTTATCTAAAACAAAATATATTGCATTTTTAGACTCAGATTGCTATCCAACTAAAAATTGGATCTATAATGCTATTAAAGTTTTAAAAAAAAATAAAAAAATAGGTTTAATTACAGGACCAGATTTTCCTTTTTTAAATCAAATTGGTTTTCAAAAAACAATAGGAAATGCACATAAAAGTTTTATTTTATCAGGATCTAAAATTTTTAGAAAAAGTTTAACATCAAAAAAAATAGTTAAACAAGCTTCATCATGCAATATGATCCTTGAAAGGAAAACTTATAATTTTGTAAAAGGTATGGATCCTCATATTTATATTGGAGAAGATGTTGATTTTTGTAACAGAATAAATAAATTTTATTATATTTTATATAACCCTAATGTTAAAATTTTTCACAAATCTAGAGAATTTTTACCGTTTTTAGCCCAACGTTATGCATATGGCACTTGTATTTTTGATACTATGAAATTTACTAAAACTTATAAAAATCTTCAATACTTTGTACCTTTAATTATAACTACATTATTTATACTAAGTTTATTTTCTTATTTATATAATCTTCAATTAAGCTTTATTTATATTAATATTTTTTTTATGTTATTAGTATTTATAGAAAGTCTAAGATTATCTAAAAGTCCTATTGAAATAGTTAAATTAAATATAATTTTAATTCTTGGTGTTGTCTTTTTTGGATTAGGATCAATATCGAAAATTTTAGGATTTTCAAAAAACATCAAATCGATATACACTTATAGATAATGAACAGCGAAACAAATACAAGTTCTAACAGGTCTTTTGGTATAGTTTTTTCAATTGTATTTCTAATAATAGCGACTTACCCTTTAATAAATAATGAAGATATAAGAATTTGGTCTCTTATTGTTTCCTTAATATTTTTGATTTTAGGTTACTCTCAATCTAGTATTCTAACACCTTTAAATAGGTTATGGTACAAATTTGGAATTTTTTTAGGAAGAATTGTGTCTCCAATTATTCTTGGAGTTATTTTTTTTTTTATAGTTACACCTACTTCACTTTTAATGAGACTTTTTAAAAAAGATTTGCTAAATTTAAAATTTAGTAATAATAAAAGTTATTGGATAAATAAGCAAGATCCAAAAAGCAAAATGAAGAATCAATATTAAAATGAGCTTTTTAAAAGAATTTTTTGAATTTCTAATCATTAGAAAAAAATTTTGGCTATATCCTATTATAATTATACTTCTGGTATTTGGTGGCTTGATAGTTTTGACACAAGGTAGTGCAGTTGCGCCATTTATTTACACTTTATTTTAGTGAAATCAATACTTGGAATATCTGCTTTTTATCACGATAGCGCAGCAGCTTTACTAGTTGATGGCAAAATAAAAGCAGCTGCACAAGAGGAAAGATTTACAAGAGTAAAACACGATTCAAGCTATCCATTCAATGCTGTAAATTTTGTTTTAAAATACTCAAATTTAAAATTATCAGAAGTAAACCAAATAATATTTTTTGAGAAACCTTTTTTAAAATTTGAAAGACTGCTAGAGACTTATGTAGCTGTTGCGCCAAAAGGTTTTTTATCTTTTATAAAATCAATACCACTTTGGTTAAAGTATAAATTATTTCAAAAAAACTATCTTTATAATAAATTAAAGCAACATGATATTAATTTTAAAGATAAAAATAAAATTTTTTTCTCAGAACATCATCTCAGTCATGCTGCAAGTGCTTTCTTTCCTTCTCCATTCGATGAAGCAGTTGTACTAACCGCAGATGGTGTAGGTGAGTGGGCAACCACAACTGTTGCAATCGGAAAAGGTAATAAACTAGAAATCAAAAAAGAAATTCACTTTCCACACTCTTTGGGGTTACTTTACTCAGCATTTACTTACTACTTAGGTTTCAAAGTAAACAGTGGAGAATATAAATTAATGGGTTTAGCTCCTTATGGTAATCCTATTTATACTGAAAAAATATATAATATGTTAGATGTCAAAGATGATGGATCATTCAGACTTGACCAAGAATTTTTTAATTACATCTCTGGCTTAACCATGACTAGTGAAAAATTCCATAATCATTTCGGTAAAAAACCTAGAAATCCAAAAAATGAAGATTTGAATCAATTTCATATGGACATTGCATCATCAATTCAAAAAGTGACTGAAACAATAATGATTAAAATTACTAAATCACTTAAAAAAGAATATTCGATTGACAATTTATGTTTAGCAGGAGGGGTTGCATTAAACTGTGTTGCTAATGGAAAAATTCTGAAAGAAAAAATTTTTAAAAATATTTGGATACAACCAGCATCTGGGGATGCTGGCGGTTCTCTAGGGGCAGCTTTAGCTTTATGGCATATAGATCTGCAAAACCCCAGAAAAGTAAATAAAAACGATGATATGAAAGGTTCTTATTTAGGACCTGAATATAGTTTAAAAGAAATTGAGAAGGATTTAATCCAAAGTGGTGCAGTATATGAAGCTTTAAGTGATAGTGAAATTATTGAAAAAGCTGCACATGACCTTGAAAACGGTAATGCTATTGGATGGTTTCAAGGAAGAATGGAATTTGGGCCTAGAGCACTTGGAGCAAGATCGATAATTGCAGACCCAAGGTCACCAGATATGCAAAAAAATTTAAATTTAAAAGTGAAATTTAGAGAAAGCTTCAGACCGTTTGCGCCATCAATTTTAGAGGAGGATTTACAGGAATGGTTTAATCTGAATGAAAAAAGTCCTTATATGCTATTAGTTGCTGACGTAAAAAAAGAAAAAACTATCAAAATGTCAGAAGAAGAAGATAAATATTTTGGTATAGACAAGTTAAATGTAAAAAGATCAGAAGTTCCAGCAATAACTCATGTAGATTATTCAGCAAGAGTACAAACTGTGAATAAGAATATTAGCCCCATATATCACAAATTAATTTCTAAATTTAAAGATAAAACTGGTTGTCCTATATTGGTAAATACATCATTTAATGTTAGAGGTGAGCCGATAGTAAATACCCCTGAAGATGCATTTAGATGCTTCATGGGTACAAACCTTGATAAAATGATAATTGGTAATTTTTATTTGGATAAAAATAAACAGGAAAAAAGTTTAATAAAGGATTATAAAAATCAGTTTGAACTAGATTAATGAAAAAAAATATTCTTTATTCCTCAGCAACTTTTATATTAATATTTTTTTTTCTAGAAATATTATCAAGAGCCATCTATCCTGAATTATCAAAAAATCAAATTCATAAGCATGTAGATCAATTTAGAACTATCTCCAAAAGTAAAAATTCTTGGTATAAACAATTTAAAATAGGAGGCGGACATATTGTAAAATACAGACACCATAAAAATACTAGTATTTTTTACAACGAGGATCTTGAAGATATAAAAACAAGAAAAAATAATATTTTTCTTTTTGGAGATAGTGTGACTGGAGGATTTGGTGTAAATTTACAAGACACATTTTTTCATCATGCAGAAGATTTATTGAATGAAAATCTTTTTAAAGATCCCATAAAAATATATTCAATTGCTAGGTTCGGAAATAATTTTAGAGATATGCAAATGGGAATCAAAAATATGTCTGAAATAATAAAAAAAAATGATATAATTTTGTACCAATTTAATTTTAATGATATAGTTGAAGTTAATTACGCTCCACCAAATACAGGACCTCAAGTTCAACCATCAAAGATTAAAATATTTTTTAATGATTTTAGAAAATCTTTTCTTAATCACTCTTCGTTCTTTAGATTACTTCAGCACAAAGCTGGTATTTTCAAGTGGAAGTCGCAGAAAATTTCAATAAAAAATTTAATAATTAAACAAGAGTTGTTTAAAAAATGTGGGAATTTAGGCTTTTCATCTCTGGGTCAGTATACATATAGTTATGGTGCAAAGCAGTTTGAAGATAAATCTAAAAAAATTTGGGATCAATTTGAAAAAGAATTAATTACATTAAATGAATTTTTAAAATCCAAAGAATTAAAATTTGCAATTATAATTTCACCTATATCTTTACAAATTCCTCATCATGAAAAAATAAATCATAGAGAATTAAATTTTGATTGTTCGACTATTGATGCAAGGCAAAAAATTGCTGAAATTGTTAACAAACAATCTATTGATTTAATTGATCCTACTGATGATTTTATAAGATATTCTGAAATTACTAATCAAAATGATAATGTAAATTTATTATTTCACCCCTACGATACAAATCACCCTAATGAATTTGGACATTTATTGATAGGTAAAAAATTATACTTATACTTATATAATGTGTTAAAACCAAAATCATGACAGATAAAATATCAATTATAATTCCCTGCTTTAATGAGAGTGAAAATATTAATAATACTTATGATAGAATAAAGGAAAATGTAAAAAAAATAACAGAAAACTTTGAGTTAATATTTGTTGACGATGGTAGCACTGATAATAGCTTCTCTAAATTATTTTCTTTATCCAATAAAGATAAAAATTTAAAGATTATAAAATTAAGCAGAAACTTTGGACATCAAAATGCTATATTTGCTGGATTGGAAAATGCGTCAGGAGATTGCATAATTATTATAGATGCAGATCTTCAAGATCCCCCCGAATTATTTAGTGTAATGTTTAAAAAATGGAAAGATGAAAATTATCAGGTGGTCTACGGCGTTAGAAAAAAAAGAAAGGGTAATTTTTTCAAATTATTACTATATTCAATTTATCATAGATTATTTAAATTATTTTCAAATTTAAATAATTCCAATGATTTAGCGGATTTTTGTTTAATTGATAAAAAAATTAAAAATTATTTAATAAGTTTAAAAGAGAAGAATATCTACTTTAGAGGTCTAAGAAGTTGGATTGGATTTAAGCAAACTGGAATTGAGTACGAAAGAGAAAATAGGAATCTGGGCAAATCAAAATATAGTATTTTTAAATTATACAACCTAGCATTAAATGGAATTACAAATTTTTCAACTAAACCATTATCATTAATATTATTTTTAGGATTTATTATTTTCTCATTATCTATGTTTTTAATTCTTTTTTATATATTGCAAAAAATTTTCAATTTTGAATTTCTAGGAGTATTGCCAGAGCAAGTACCAGGCTTTTATACACTAGTTATAATCCTTATATTATTTGGCTCATTTAACTTAATTTGTCTTGGATTAATTGGAGAGTATGTAGGTAGACTTTATGAAGAGGCAAAATCAAGACCAAAATATTTCATAGATGAAAAAATTAATTTTAAAGAGTAATTCAAAGTTAATTTTTTTATACTCATCAGCTTTATTACTAATTTGTATATTAGTTGGTATAAGCTCCCTAGATTTTTATAGTGGTGAGCAATATGGATATTGGTATTTAAATAAAATATTTTTAAATGAATTTTTCTTTCCAGAGATATCTCGTAGTCCAATATATGTAATTTACTTGTCATTATTTAATTGGCTAGATACCCCTTATAATTATTATGCTGAAGCTATAACAACTAATTTTTTATTATCTTTAAGTTTATTTTACCTTTTTAAAAGTGAATATAATAAATTTTACATATTTTTAATAATCTCACTTTCAATTGGTTTTTTTTTTAATTTAATTCCATATCCACAAGCGTTAGCGCTCTCATTTTTAAACTTTGCAATAATTTTAAGAAGAAAAAATAGTTTATTTGTATACTTATTTTCTTATTTGTTGATAATTTGTGCAGTATATAGCAGAATTACATATATAACAGTTTTTGTATTATTTATTTTCTTTGATCTTTTTAATTTAATTTTAGATTTCAAAAAAAAAGCACAATTTATTCATAAAAAAATTTTTATAATTTTATTTGTAGTTCTATTTTTATTTTCAACAAATTATTTATTTAAGTCGAATATTTCAGAAAGTAAATTTAACAATGGATATTTTCAGTCTTTAGAATGGAAGCCTTCAAAAAGCAATTCTAATATTGATATTGCATTTCAAGTAAATTTTAATTTTCTTTATTATGAAAAAAATAAAAATGAAATTGATAACGATAAAAAGGATTTTTTTTATACTAATAATGTTGCATTTGATGGAGCAGAAACAATAGTAGACTCTATAATATCCAATCCAAAGTTTGTCTTTTGGGGTATTTTAAAAAATACATCCCATTTAGCTCCGATCATATTGAACAAATTTAATAGTAGAACATATTTTACGAGCTGTTCAGGTATTGGTCATTCATGTTATACAAATTATTTTTATATAGGTTCATTATTAATTTTGTTTTTGCTTTTTAATTACTATTTCTTTTTCAAAAAAAAATATGAAAACGATTTTGATATTAAAATATATGCCTTAGTAAATTATGCTCTTATTTTGTCTACTGTTTTAGCTATGCCAAAAATTCGATATATGACACCTTTTATTTTTTTTTTAATTCCATTTAATTTTTATTTGATAAATTTAATACCTAAAAAAATAAAAATTAAATATTTAAAAATGTTTATTAGTATATTTATAATATTTTCTTTTTCTTATTTTAATTTTACTTCAACATATTTGAAGGATTATATTTCTATTAATAATTTTTATAATAAAAAAAACTATCTTAAAAATTACATAAATAATCTAAATAGTTTGAATTCTAATTTGCAAAAATGTAAATCAATTTTTGCTAGCTTTCCAACTTTTATATTATCTAATAATTATAATATAGAGGAAAATAAGGTTTTTAGTCCTGCTGATATTCCACCATTCGGAAATTATAAATCAAAAGATCATTTACAAATTTACAAAAATATTGAAATTGATTGTTTATTACTTGATAGAGCAATGAAGATAAGTAGTGGTTCAAATCGTGGAACAGGTAGTGATTATGATTTAAGAAGAAAAAATTATATAAATCCTTTTTTACTATCTAACAAAATATATGTAAAAGAAGAGTTTGATTACGGACAATTAGGAAAACTTTATATTTATTCAATTGAGTAAAGCTTCATTTAAAGTTTTTTTAATAAATTTAGAAGATATCTTTTTTTTTACGTAAAGTTTAAATTGTATTATTGCTTGCTCAATACTAATTTTATAACCTGGTATAGTTTTTATTGAATTATGATTAGCTATATTGATATTTTTTGTTTTTTTAGGTGAAACTACACATTCAAAATAAAATTTAGTTTTTTTTAAGTTTATTTTGGATAAGTATTCCTTTTTTTTAATCTGTTTCATGCCAATAGGTGTTGCATTTATAATTACATTAAAATTTGGATAATCAGGAAACTTTTTTAATTTATATACTTTGCTTCCTTCAGGCCATAATTTGAACCTTTTAAACGATCTGTTAATAATATAAATTTTATTATACTTTAAATCTTCCAGTGCTTTGTAGAATGATCTAGCATAACCACCAGCACCAAATATATAGAACTCATTTTTCTTGGATATTTTTGATGATTGTATTATTTTTTTAATACCAAGATAGTCCGTATTATATCCTTTCATTTTTTTATTCTTTAATATTATTGTATTGCAGGATCTGGTTTTTTTTACTGAATTATCCTGTTTGTCCAGATATGTAATTATTCTCTCTTTAAATGGCATAGATACTCCGCACCCATAAATATTATTTTTCATTAAATATTTTTTTAAATTTATTAAGCTACTTTTTTTAATAGCTTTGTAAGATGCATTTATTTTTAATTTCTTAAAAGCAGCATTGAATATAGTTTCACCCATTTTTCCAGGATACTTCGAAATTGATATAAATTTCATTTATTTAAGTTTTTAGTTAAAAGATATTTTGCAAGTAGAAATAATCCATAAGAGAAAGGCGGTTTATGCAAAGGTGACATATTTAAATATATTAAAGCTTGAAGAACTTTAATTTTATTGAAGTCGAAATTATTATTTAACATAAATTTTCTCAATTCATTTTCAATTCTTTTATACCTTTTACTCTTGGGGAAATTTATTTTAGAAAATCTTTTATTAAAATGGACTTTAAAGTTATTTTTTTTTACTTCTTTATAATTTAAATAAATACCGCCCAAAATTTTAGCAAAATCGTAATATATATCTCCATAATTTATCTCATTATCAAAATCGGATCTCCAATCAATTAATTTAAATTCTTTTTTTGTCTTTAAAATATTATCAAACTGTAAATCGCCATGAATATAATAAGCCTCTCCTTTATATAAATTATCCCAATCTATTTTATTTAGAATTTGATTTATACTTATAACTTTTAAATTATTAACACTCTTAATCTCATCAATATTTTTCATTTTTTTTAAGAAGATTTTTACCCTCTTTAAAGTTTTGTTATTATAAAAATTATAACATTTTCTTTCAAAGTGACTTTGGTCTACATTTTTTTTTATCCATAGATTTTTTTTCAGTTGTACAAGTAAATGTTCAAAATTTTTATTATTCGCTATATCATAAAAATTATCACCTTTAAGAAAGTCATAATATAAAAAATTATCTAATACTTTGACATTATTTGGGTATATTTTTTTATTTAACTTAAATTTATAATATTTTTTTTTTGAATCTTTTTGATTTTCTGAGAATTTAATAACTTTATTATTTATAAAGTATAAAAATTCCTTATCTTTGGAAAAATCAAATTTTTGAGTTCTTTTCTTTTCATTTTCGTAATTTTTTAAGTTTCCAAGGTCTGTCCATTTAATATTTCTTATATTGCAATTTTTATATTTAATTAAATCAGCAAAACCGTTGGATATTTGATATTCTTTATTTACTTGTCTATTTTCTTTTTTTAATGAATCCCAAAATAGTTTGTGATCCTTTATATAACACAAGCCACTCCATGATTTAAAATTTTTTCCTTTAACAATTTTTTTATCAACGAATTTAATAATTTTATTATTATTATGTTTAAAATTTAAATATTGATTAGTTTTTTTCCCTATTACTTTTGAGCACCAAAATATGTTTTTTTTAAATATTGTTTTTTCTTCAAATTTCAAATTGCTCAAAATATCACATGGAACAAAAAAAAATTCTTCTTGTAGAAATTTTTTACAACTTAATAACGAGAGTCCAGGACCACTTCCAGACCCATCATAATTTTTTATTTTAACATATCTAATATTTAAATCTGGATGAGCTATTTTTAAATAATTTTTTATATCATTACTTCTATATCCAGTACCAATTACAAACTCATGGTTAGGGCTAAACATTTCAAGAATATGACTTAAAATTGCCTTTTCTTTTATTGGGAGAATAGCTTTATTTATTATCTTTCCATAATTACCTAGTCTACTACCTTTACCAGCTGTTAATATACAAACTTTTACCAATTTTTTATCTTTAATTATTTATTAATTACTTTTCAAAAAATACTATATACATTATTTATACTTAAATGAATAACTACAAAGATTTTATAATAAAAACATTAATTATTACATTTGCAGTTTTAATTGTAATATTTTTTTTATTATCTCCCATAAACAAAGTTCTTAGAGTTGCAGACAGTTTATTAATGAAAATAGATAGATTAGAGAGAAAAATTGGGGATCAAACTTTGAAAGGGTATATTACTAATAAACTTTATCATGAGTCGAAATCAGATGGTATAGACCTTAAGGAAAGGCAAAAATTAATTGATAGTATAAACATTATATTAAATAGAGATATAAAACCAATTATTGATGGTATTGATTATTAATTTTATATTTTATTTATTAAGTATTTTAAATTTTTCCACCACTGATTTAAATACCAATTATTATAATAATGACGAGAAGCATCATATAATGGCGCTGTATAAGTATCAGTGTGCAGAAATTTTATACTTTTAGCATTTGCTGAAAATGGTAATAAAAATTTTATTAAAATTAAAAAAATAATAATTTTTTTTCCTAAATCTTTTTCTTCAAAATTTATTGAAAATAACATAACAAAATTAAATAAAATTAACATATTTGCCACTTCCAAAAATCTTGTTCTTGAATGCAACATATAACTTCCAGATAGCATATCTGCATATGTCAAAGAAAATAAATAAAAAAAAGTACTTAGAAAATACAGATATATAGAAATTTTATAATTTGGATTAATGGTAAATTCTCGAAGAGGTTTAATTAAACTTAATATTTTTAAACTATTATAAACAAATATTAAAAATATAAATCCAGATCCATAAATTAATCTTGTATAAGTCATACAATGATAGTTTGGCTGACCTGTCATAAAAAGATTTATTTTATCTTTGAAAGAGCAAATATTCATCATCATGAAATCATTTGATTTGTCATAGTTAATCAATGCATTGTAGAGACCATTTTCATTTATTTTTGAATTAACATATGAAAATTTAGAAAATAATTGGTTAAAACTAATCAATATTTCTGAATTTGACTCAGAATTAGCGAAGAGAAAAAAATAGGTAAAAAAATTACCTAAAAATAACAAACTAAGAATTATAAAAAACAATGAGAAAGCGGTTATTTTGATGTTTAAAGAATTAATATTTATTTTGAGTGAATAAAAATAATAAATAAATCCTGCCAAGATCGATATTATAGCCATTATATATGATGAATAATGAGTTATTAAAAAATTTCTTCCAATAAATGTGTAAGACAAAAAAGTAGAAATAATAAATAATGATATGAAAAATTTAAACGAAATACTTATATTTTTAAAAATCTTAAAATAATTTGCTAAAGATGAAACTAAAAAAAAGGAAATAAATAATAAATTTAATAAAATAAATTGTATTCCGAAAGAATTAATACCTATTAAATAAAAAAATATTATTAAAAATATTGATAATTTGTCTTTGAAAATAAATATATAATTTTTATTCTGGGTTAAAAATCTAAAAATAAACAATGTTATAAAAATAAAACTGGTAATACCTATTACTCTAGAGCCGTGTATTGATAATGATAAAGGATTCCCACTATCATATAAAAGTGGATTAATAAAAAAATGACCAGAATAATTTGTAAAAAATAATAGTAATGTAAAAATAATTGGCATAAATTTTTTCTGTTTTTCAAAAAAACACTTACAAATATAATAAATTAAAAATAAAGATCCTGTTTTAGCATAAGCTTGAAAGAACCAATTTGATAGAAAAGTAGTTTCCTCAAAAGTATTAAAAAAAAAGAAATCTTGAATTATAAAAATGATAGGAGTAATAATTAATGGTTCAAAATAATGACCTCCAATTATAGGAATTAAGTCAAATTTTAAAAAATTTTTAATTAAATTCATATAACCGTAGTGATAAGATGAATCACCTGAGATATGATGACCATCAATTTGAAGATTGTTAATTAATAAAAAAAAAAATACTAATGTAATTAGTATAAAATTTTTGTTAAAAATTTTTTTCCAGTCTTCAATTAATGCGTTAAAAAAAAAAAAAATAGAACTTATTAAAAATAATATAATAAAAAAATTTAGAGTAGTGATACTAAAATTTAAACTCGCGATTCTTAAAAATCCATTAAATATTATCGAGCCAATTACAAAACTTGAAATAAATAATAATTGTCTGTTTTCCTGAAATTTTCTTTCTAAACTTGATATAAATTTTATTATTGTCTTAATTGATAGATATCCAACTAGTGTTATGCTAAGGAAATAAACATTTAAAATTAGAATATTTATTATATTCAAATTTTTATCTATGATTGGTTTTAAAATATACATATTTTCTAATTCATGTATGCCTATCTCAAACATTCTACTTGACATCTCTGAACCAATAAATGGTTGGTTAAAAAAAAATATTTTAAATAAACTGAATATTAAAAGTATCGAAAAAAAAATTATAAAATATAAATCCTTCTTTTCTTTTATTAATGTCATTATTTTTTAACTATAAAATTTTGTAAAATTAAAATATCTAAATCGGTTCTTAAAAAACATTCTATTGCTTCCTTTGGATGACAAACAATAGGTTCATTTTCATTGAAAGAAGTGTTAAGTAAAATTGGCAAACCTGTTAAATTTTTAAACTCATTTATTAAAGACCAGAATTTATAATTTAAATCTTTTTTAACAGTTTGAACCCTTGCCGTTCCATCAACATGGGTAACGGCTGGAATCAGTTTTTTTTTATCATCAAGTACATCTGCTGAAAGTATCATATAATCACTATCGTAATTCATCTTAAAGAAACTTTTTTTATCTTCATTTAAAATTGCAGGCGCAAATGGTCTATAAGACTCTCTTTTTTTCACAATAATGTTCAATTTTTCTTTTATATTCTCGTTTCTAGGATCTGCAAGAATACTTCTATTACCCAAAGCTCTTGGGCCACCTTCCATTTTATCTTGAAACCAACCAATAATTTTTCCCTCTGAAAGAATTTTTGCAGTTTCTGTAAATATATTTTTGGATTTCGAATAATTTAATTTTTTATTTGTTAAATATTCTTCTATTTCTGTTTCAGAATAACTAGGCCCAAGATAAATATTTTTGAATTCATAATTTCTCTTATAATCTAATATTGAATTATATAAATAATATGCCCCTCCAATACTTGTTCCAGAATCAGAAGCAATTGGTTGAATAAAAATATTTTTAAATAAATTAGTTTCATAAATTTTTTGATTCATAATACAGTTCAAGGCAACACCCCCTGTAATGCAAAGGTTTTCACTTGGACATATTTTTTTTAGATATTTAACTAGGTGTATTCCTATTTCCTCCAATTTCTTTTGTGCAGCGTAAGCAATATCCATATAGTGTTGTGTTATTTTTTCGTTATATTTTCTAGGTGGCCCAAATTTATTTACAAATAAGTCTGATAGATATTTATTTCTACCATGCGTCATATAAGCAAAGTATTTTTGATTTATTTTGAAGGAATTTTCATATTTGTAAATAATATCATCAAAATCTTTAAGATATTTGTCCGTTCCAAATGCTGAGAGACCCATTGTTTTCCCTTCGTCAAATAGTTTGAAACCAACATAGGTTGTCATCGCAGAATAGAATATACCCAGAGATTCTGGTATTTTAATCTCCTTTAATTTTGTAATTTTGTTTCCAGAACCCTTTGATAGTAATACGCTAGTATTTTCACCTCTACCATCCCAGGTAATAATTGCAGACTCTTCAAATTCTGAAACCAAAAAGGCACTAGCAGCATGACCAATGTGGTGCTCAATTTCAATAATCTTGGTTTTTTTATTTAATTTAAATCCTGATTTTTTAAATTGCTCTTTTAAATTAAATTGTTTTTTTAATCTAGATACAAGTGATATTTCGTTTTGAGTTGCACCTGCTTTAATTAAGTTTAATGATTTTGGAAAGTTTTTTATTACATTTACAAAATTTGAAATTATTTCTAGTCCAGGTTTCCAGCATATAGTTACATAATTAATATCATCTAAAGTTTTATTATGTTGTTTTAGTAAATATTTTATAGATAATTCAGGGAACGCCGCTGAATGTCTTTCTCGATTTAGTCTCTCCTCTTCTATGAAAGATATTAATTTTCCATTCTCAATTAAACAAGCAGAAGCATCATGCTGATAGGCAAATATTCCAAGAATTAACATATTTCAAATTGAAATGTTTTTTTATTACAAATATACATATATCTTTAACTTTATGAAAAAAATACTTTTATTTATACCTTGTTTTAATTGTCAAAAACAAATTATAAGAGTCTTACATTCACTAGATGATAAAATAATTGATTCATTTGAACAAATTTTGATTATTGATAATCGCAGTAATGATAATACCCAGAAAGTTATTAAAGAATTTTTAGAAAATCATAAAAAAAAAAAACTCTTTTAAACTTATTGTAAATAATGAAAACTATAGTTTTGGTGGATCTCATAAAGTTGCGATAAATTATGCTAAAGAGAATAACTTTTCACACATATTAGTCTTACATGGAGATGATCAAGCAAACATAAATGACATAATGTCAAAAAATCTTGATAAAAATTTGGATTACGATTGCTTCATGGGTTCAAGATTTTTAAGAGGATCAAGAGCTGAAACATATTCAAATTTAAAAAAATTTGGAAATATTATTTTTAATTTTGCTTTTAGTTTATTCTCTAAAAAAAGAATTTACGATCTAGGTTCTGGACTATATGTTATCAAGACAAGTGTTTTTGAGGATGGCAAATATATTCAATTTCCTGACAATTTGACATTTAATTATTATTTAACACTCTATATGTCTAAAAATAATTTTAACTTAAAATATTTCCCTATTTCGTGGAGAGAAGAGGACCAGGTTAGTAATGTAAAAATTATAAAACAAACATTGGAACTACTTAAAATTTTGTACTTATTTATATTTAATCACAAAAAACTATTTGATAGAGTTAATAAAAGAAAACTTTTTCCTTATGAAGAAATAAAATTATGAAAATTAAACCAAAAATCTTTTTATTAGATGTCGATGGTGTAATGACTAATGGGCAATTCCTATATAGTTCAAAAGGAAAGTCATTTAAAATTTTTGGACCTGATGACCACGATGGTTTATCATTACTAAAACCCTTTTTAAAAATTGAATTTATAACAGGTGATAAGTCTGGCTTTAAAATTTCAAAAAAGAGAATTGTGGATGATATGAGTTTTAAGCTTAATTTAGTTAGCACAACCGAAAGAGTTCAATGGATTAATGAAAGATATAATCTAAATGAAGTTATATACATGGGTGACGGAATATTTGATCATTATGTTATGAAAAGAGTCAGCTATTCAATTGCTACAAATGATTCTGATACTAACGCTAAAAAATATGCAAATTTTGTTACAAAGAGAAATGGAGGAAATAGAGCAGTTGCTGAAGCTAGTATGCATATTATGAAAAAGTTTTTTATAAAATATAATCCAGAAAAAAAACTAAATAAAAATATTAAATTTTCAGGTAAATGGAAGACATAAAATTAAAAACATTCTTAAAAAAATACATTAATACAAAAAAAACTATTTTAGGGGTTGGTCCAATGAGTCTCAATTGTATAAATGCTTCAAATAATATTAGTTCTAAATATAAAGTTCCAATTTTTCTAATTTGTAGTCGCAGACAAATAGATTCAGAATTCCATGGTGGTGGTTATGTAAATAACTGGACTACTGAAAAATTAAACACAAATCTAAAAAAAAAAAAAATAAATATTTAATCTTGTCTCGTGATCATGGTGGACCATGGCAAAATAATTTAGAAATAAAGAAAAATTATAATATTAAAGATGCAATGAAATCAGCCAAAAAGTCTTTTGAAGCAGATATTTTGAATGATTTTAAAGTAATTCATATAGATCCATCTCTTAATATTGATAATAAAAATAATTTAAAAAGAGTTACAGAAAATATATTTGAATTATACGAATATTGTTATGAATTTGCTCAGAAAAAAAAAAAAAATAATATTTGAAATAGGAACCGAGGAGCAAACTGGTTATTCTGACAATTTTTTAGAATTAGAAAATTTAGTTAAAAATATATTAATAAAATTAAATAAAACTAACTTACCTAAACCTATGTTTATGGTTGCGCAAACAGGAACTAAAGTTATTGAAAATAAAAATATTGGATCTCTTGATTTTCCTGACAAAAGAGTCATTAAAGAATTGCCCGCCGAAATTACATTGCCAAAAATTTCAAAAATGTTTGAAAAATATGGAATATTTATCAAACAACATAATACAGATTATTTATCAAATGAAACACTTAAATGGTTGCCAAGATTGGGAATTCATGCAGTGAATGTTGCGCCAGAATTTGGTTATATTGAGTCTTTAGAGTATTCAAAAATATTGAAACATTATAAGTTACAAAAGCATTTAGACATATTTTATAAAATAGCCTATGAATCAAATAAATGGAAAAAGTGGGTAGAAAATGTTAACTCAACAATAGAATTTAAAGCTCTATTGTGTGGTCATTACATATACTCAGATGAAAACTTTGTTGAATCAAAAAAACATGTAAAATTCTTTTTAAAAAAAAAGGGAATTGATTTAAATATTTTTCTACAAAAAAAAATAGAAAATTCTATATTAAATTATTTAAAGCAATTAAATAATATTAATTAGATATGAGAGTTGCAACTTTAATATTAAATAGAAATTTACCAAAAATTACAGATCGTTTATTTAATATAATAAAAAAAAAAAATAATATTAAAAATGATATTTATATAATTGAGTCTGGATCTGATAAAAAAAATTTATCTAAAAATTATTCATGGTGGGCAAATTGGAAAAGTGCAAAAAAAAAAGGACTTAGACCACCTAGAGGATTTAATTATGGATTATCAAAACTAATTAATACAAATAACTTTGATAAATATGATTATTTTTTTTTGTTAACAAACGATACAGAATTCAAAGACGAGCCGTTTCTAGAAATTTTAGTTCATGAACTAGATAATCATTCAAAAGTAGGAATAATCTCACCTTGTGCAAGTAATTGGGCTGAGAAAGAAATTATTAAAAAAAAAAAAACTAAATATTTTTGGTATTTGCAAAATACCTGTTATTTGTTTAGAAAAAAATTTTTAATGGACGTAATAAATTTTAATAAACCAAATTTCAAGAATTGTCTTTACGATGGAAACAATTTTAGAGGATATGGCTCAGATTTAGAATTAATTTCAAAAGGATATATTAATGATTGGGCTACCGCGTTAACAACTAAGACTATGTGTTTTGAAAATGAAAATTATTTGAAAAATAATCATATTAATATTAAGACAGAAAGTTATGAAAAAAATTTTTCCCTGTATATCAAAGAAGGTCAAATGTGGGCAAGAAATAAATACGGCTTTAATAGTAGATGGCAATATCTATTTTATACAAAATATTTGTATAATAGATTTTTTGAATTTTATCCAAACTTAAAAAAGTATGAAATATGATTATAGGTGGAAATAAAATAAATAAAGTTATTAGCGGTAAAAAAATCTCAAACCTAAATGGTGATAAATATTTTTATAAGTATATTAATTTAAAAAAGAATGAAACTTTAAGTATTCCTGAAAAAAGTCATTATTGTATATATAATTTAAGTAAAAGTAATTACTATTTAGAATATAAAAATAAAAAAAAAAAAATTACAGACCATATAATTTTAGCAAAAAATCTAAAAATTAAAATTATATCAAAAAATAAACTTAATTTACTATTCTGTGGAAAAAAAATAAAAAATTCTTCTCACTCTAATATTTTATTAAAAAAAAAAAATAATATTTACAAGGTAAATAAACCTTGGGGATATGAGTTATGGATAAATAAAGGTTCAAAAAAATTCTGTTTTAAAGAAATATTAATAAAAAAAGGAAATAAAACTAGTTTACAATTTCACAAACTTAAAACTGAAACAAACTTTATATATAGTGGAAAATGTAGATTATATTATTCAATTAAAAGGCCTAAGTATTTTAAAAAAAATCATATAAGAACTAAAGTTTTATCATCTTTTCACTCAATTTTTGTTAAACCAAATACCATTCATAGAATAGAGGCTTTGACAAATATTAAACTTTTTGAAGTTTCTACGCCAAATTTAAGCGATGTTATAAGATTGTCTGATGACACAAACAGACCAAGCGGTAAGATAGTTGTGGAACATAAAAAAAATTAAATTTTCAAAAAAAAATTATATTAATTAAAAATACTTTTGATGAAACCAAAAATAGCAATAATTGGAGGGGGGTTATTTGGAATAACAACCTATTTAAAACTACTGAAAAAAGGATACCAATGTTTTTTGTTTGAAAAAAAAAAATCTATTTTAAAAGGCGCCTCATCTAATAATCTTAATAGAGTTCATCTAGGGTATCACTATCCAAGAGATTTTGAAACAGCAAGACAATCTCTAAAAGGTTATAAAAATTTTAAAAAATTCTATTCAAGTTCTATAGTAGATAAATTTAAAAATTATTATTTCATTGCAAATTTAAGTAAAGTAAACATGAAAAATTATTTAAAATTTTGCAAGCTAAATAATCTAAGTTTTAAAAAAGTTAATCTAAATAAGTTCTTTTTAGAAAATAAATATTTGCAAGGTGGAATTAAAGTTAAAGAACCTGTTTATGATTGGGAAGAAATTAAAAAGAATATCAACAATAAACTTAAAGAATTTAAAACTAATAAAATTTTTCTTAATCATGAAGTTTTAAAAATTTTAAATAATAATAATAAATATATTTTAAAAACAAAAAAAAAATCATACAAATTTGATATTATAGTTGATGCGTCGTATGAAGGATCAAATAAATTATTAAAAGATATTAATAAACAGAAGAAATTTATATTTCAAAAAGTAATTGTATTTGAATTTACAAGTAAAAATTTTAATAAAATGGGTCTAGCTTTAATGGATGGAAATTACTTTTCATTTTTGCCAAAAGGAAAGACTAATAAACATATCTTATATCATGTTGTACATTCAGTTTTAAAAAAAACTATTTCAAATTATTATCCACAAAAATGGTATAAAAAAAATCTATCAGATAAATTAATAAATAATACTAAGAAGAAAATAATTAAAGATATAAAAAAATATTTTCCAAATTTAAACTTAAAATTTACAAAAAAATATTTCGTAAGTGCAAGAGTTTTTCCAACAAATTTAGAAAAAACCGATAAAAGAGTTTCAAAAGTAATTAAAATAAAAAAAGGATATTATAAAATATTATCAGCTAAAGTAGATCATTGTGTTGACATGGCAAATGAAATGCTTCAGTGTTTAAAATCATACAAATAAAAAAATGTTATTACAAAAAAAAATAAATATTAATTTATTTTATTATTTATTCTCCTCATCGTTACTAATTTTTATTTTTTTAAAGAATTATCTAAATAGTTTTGAAGGAACAAAATATCAATTATTACTATTAATTATTGTATTTATAATTTCAATATTTGCAGAAAACTATAAAGAAAATATTTTACTAAAAATACTAATTTTTCATTTCTTTATATTTTATATTTTTAGAATTCCATTTTCTATCATCCAAGATAATCAAATATTTGATATAAGATATGTTAATCAATTTGAAATAAAAAATTCTATAATTAATTTAATTTTTCAATACATAAGTATCTACGTTGCCATTTTTGTTGTGAATCCACAAATCAGCTTTAATAATTCTGATAAAAGTTTAAAAAAAGTTGATCAAAATTTAGCAATAATAAATTTTATACTTGGTTTAATTTTATCAATAATGTTTTTAAATTTTCTTTTTAATTTGTTTGGTACAATTAATTACGATAATTATAGTAAATATTTAGCTATAATATTCAATATTTTTAACTCTAAAAGATTATCTATAGTATTTTTCGCTATAATATTTTTTGTGTTAATTAGAGATTATAAGATAAAAAATCTCAAATATTTAATTTTTGTTTTTATTACAATCTATATTATTGACACCATATTTCTCTCAGGATCTAGATCTGCAATTTTACATATATGTCTTTTGCTTTATTTGTTAAGTCTTTACTATTTAAAATTAAAAAAAATAAGTCTAAAATTAATTATTATTTCAATTCTTTTTTTCCCTGTCATTTTGATAAGTTTCTTTTTAAGCACAGTATTTAAAGCTCTTAATGCTAGAGCAATACGTGAAACTTTCTATCATCAAGATCCTGTTAATTTTTTTTGGTATATGTATGAAGAAATTTTTTCAATTATGTTTATTAGTTCCACAGATAGAATTGCATACTTAAATTTTTACATAGAAAAACTTAGTAATAAAAGAATGTACGAGAATATTATTAATTTGAATTATTATTTTAAATCTTTTGTCGATAGAGTTACACCCGGTGTAGACTTTTTTAATGTTCCTTTAGCAGCTAAAGATATGCAAAGATCTTTTAGCAACAAAGCTTTTGAGGAAGGACTATTAAGCGAACCATGGAATTTACAACTAACAAATTCAGAACAAATTACAATTTTTGCAGAGTCACAAATATTGTATGGCCATTTTTCTATATTATTTTATTTAACATTTTTTTTTGTATTAAAAATTGTGAATAAAATTTTTAAAAATATAAATATTATCTATCAACAACTGATCAATTCTTTCATAATTGTACTTTTTTTTGATTGGATAACTGGATTTGGTTTAGATTTTTTTTCAATGAATGTGGTATATAGCTCTTTTTTCCTTATGATTATAATATTCACAACCGTTGTTTTGCAAAAATTTAAAAGATGAAAATTACACACATAGTATCGTCTTTAGAGTCAAATCAAGGAGGCCCTCCTAATTCAGTATTAAATATGGCTGAATATCAAAGCAAACTTGGATATAAAGTCAGAGTTATAAGTAAAATAAAAAACTTAGATAAAAAAAAAAAAATAAAATTAAAAGGAATCAAGATTATTAAAGGAGAGTTTTTATTTAAAAGACATTATATTCCAAACATCAATTTTATAATAAAAATTTATAAAGCTTTAAAAAATTCTGATGTTGTTCACCTTCACGGTATTTGGAATGGTGTAATAAGTATTAGTTTACTATTGTGTAGATTAATGAAAAAAAAAACCATTTTAACCCCCCATGGATCTCTCGATTCTTTTAATATAAAAAATAGATTTTATTTTAAAAAATTTTATTATTATTTAATTGAAAAGTATAACTTAGAATATGTTCATGCATATCATTTTCTTACAAAAAAAGAATTTGATAATTCTTGTTGGGTAAATACTGTAACAAAAAAAAAGAAACTTATTCAATCTAACGGTATTGATATCAAATATTTAAAAAATATAAAAATAAATAAAAAAATACCGACCAATAAAAATAAAATTAATATTACCTATATAGGAAGATTAAATAAAATAAAAAATATTCAAATTCAAATAAAATTACTTTTTAAACTATTAACCAAAGATAAAAATTATGTGTTAAATATAATAGGACCTGATGATGGGGAATTAGTAAAATTAAAAAATTTATCAAAGAAATTAAATTTAGAGGACAAAGTTAATTTTAAAGCACCAATTTACAGTGAGCAGAGATTTTCTTGGATAAAAAATTCTGATATTATTTTATTAACTTCGTTTTATGAGTGCAACTCAGTATTGGCAATTGAAACAATTGCCTTGGGTGGCGTATTATTATGCACAAACAGTTGTAATTTATCAGATGCTGCCAAATTTGGAGCTGTAAAAAGTAGTAAAAATAATTTACAAAACTTGATTAAATCGGTCAATTATCTAAACAATAATAAAAATTCAAGAAATTTAAGAGAAAAAGCTTTAAAGTACGCTTTAAAATATTTAGATATAAAAATAAATACAAAGGAAATTTTAAATCTTTATAAAGAGGTTGTTAAAATAAATTGATAAATCAATCTAAAATAAAAAAATTATTTAATAATAAAACAGTTTTAATAACTGGGGGCACAGGCTCTTTTGGCTCAACTATGTTAAATAAAATTGTTAATTTAAATTGTAAAATAAAAATATTTTCTAGAGACGAGTTAAAACAAGACTTATTAAGATCAAAAATAAAAAGTAAAAATGTAGATTTTATTATTGGTGATGTCCGAGATAAAAATAGTATTAGTTACGCAATGAAAGGAGTTGACATTGTTTTTCATGCAGCTGCCCTTAAACAAGTACCCTCTTGTGAATTTTTTCCTGACCAAGCTGCAGCAACAAATATCATTGGAAGCAAAAATGTATTTAGTGCAGCCATAGATAATGAGGTATCAAAAGTTGTTGCATTATCAACAGATAAAGCTGTTATGCCTATAAACTCTATGGGTATGAGCAAAGCATTAATGGAGAAAATTTTATTATCAAAAGCAAGAAAAGCATCTCATAAAACAGTCTTCTCAATTGTGAGATATGGAAATGTTATATACTCTCGAGGCAGTGTATTGCCTTTGTTTGTAGAACAAATACTCAATAAAAAACAAATTACAATAACAGAACCAAATATGACAAGATTTTTAATATCTCTTGATGAAGCAATCAATTTAGTATTTGTTGCACTTAAAAGTGGAAATAATGGCGATATCTTTATAAAAAAATCACCTGCAGCCACGATTTATCAAATGGCTAAGTGTTTGTTAGAAATACTTAATTCTAAGCAAAAAATAAAAATTATAGGTGTAAGGCATGGAGAAAAAGTAGCTGAGACGCTTGCAACCAAAAATGAGCTTTTATTTAGCGAAAACAGTAAAAATTATTTTAAAATAAAAATTGATAGTAGAAGTTTGAATTACGATAATTATTTCAAAAAGGGAAGTTCAAAAAAATTAAAAAAAGATTATACTTCTGAAAATACTGAGAGATTAACAAACTCAAAATTAAGAAAAGTTTTATTAGATATACCAGAGATAAAAAAACTTATAAAAAAGTGAATATTTTAATTACAGGATACAATGGATTTATTGGAAAAAATTTATCCTTTTTTTTAGAAAATAAAAAAAACATAAAACTTTTTAAGTTTGGAAAACATAATAGTTTAAAAGATCTAGAAAACTATGTAAAAAAAAGTGAAATAGTTTTTCATTTAGCAGGAGAAAATAGAAACAAAATACAAAATCAATTTATAAACAATAATTTCAAATTAACTAGAGATTTAGTTAATTTAATAAAAAAAAAATCTAAGAAGACACATCTAATTTTTTCATCAACAAAACAAATAGCAAGTAAAAAAAATATTTATACACAAACTAAATTAGATGCTGAAAACTATTTAAAAAAAAATGTTGGAAAAAAACTATCAGTTAAAATTTATAGACTACCAAATATTTTTGGAAAATGGGCAAAACCAAATTATAACTCAGTTATTGCAACATTTAGTCATAGAATTTCTAGAAATAAAAAAATTAAAATATCAAGATATAATGAAAGTATAGAATTTTTATATATTGATGAAGTTATCAAGCTTTTTTATGATGACATTAAGGAAAAGAAAAAACATAATTTATTATTAGTAAAAAAATTTCATAGTTCATATAAAATTAAATTATTTGATTTAGAAAAAAAATTAAAAATTTTTCATAAATATAGACAAAAATTAATTAATATTGCTGAGCTTGCTCATGGATTTGATAAATTATTATATTCAACATTTTTAACTTATATCCCGGTGAGACAATTCAAATATAATATCAGTTCCATTAAAGATAAAAGGGGAAGTTTTCTTGAATTTGTTAAATCTAGAAATAATGGACAGATATCAATATTGGTAGTTAAGCCAAATCAAGTAAGAGGGAATCATTATCACATGACAAAAGTAGAGAGATTTTTAATATTGTCAGGCCAAGGATATTTTGTTTTTAAAAACTTAATCGATGGAGTTGAAAAAAAATTATTATTTAATTCTAAAAAAGAAACAATCATTGAAACTATACCAGGATGGGCGCATAATATAAAAAATACAGGTAAAAAAAATCTGATAGCAATATTGTGGGCAAATGAAAATTTTAATAAAGAAAAACCAGATACAATACATTACAAATTGTAATAATGATAAAAAATAAATTTAAAGTTTTAACAATTTTAGGAACTCGACCAGAAATTATTAGATTATCTAGAATACTTCCTGCATTTGATAAATACTTTAATCATAAGATTTTTCATACTGGACAAAATTATGATGAAAATTTAAGTAACATTTTTTTCAAAGATTTAAGTTTAAGGCGCCCTGACTATTATTTGCAATATACAAGTACTAATAATATTCGAACAATCTCAAAAATATTAGTTGAGACTGATAAAATTTTAAAAGAGTTCAAACCAGACGCTATTTTTGTTTTAGGAGATACAAATAGTGCTCTAAGTTCGATAGTAGCAAAAAAAAAACAAATTCCAATATTTCATTATGAAGCTGGCAACAGGTGCTTTGATGAAAGGGTGCCTGAAGAAGCAAATAGAAGGATTGTAGATACGATCTCAGATATAAATATCACTTATAGTAAAATTTCAAGGCAACATTTAATTAGGGAGGGCTTATCAAGTAATAGGGTAATTAATATTGGAAGTCCAATGTTTGAAGTTATAAGTTATTACAAACATAAAATAAAGAATTCTAGAATTTTAAATAATCTATCTCTAAAGAAAAATAAATATTTCGTAATGAGTTGCCACAGAGAAGAGAATGTTGAAAATAAAAAAAATTTTAGAAATTTAGTAAAAATTATTAAATATCTAAATGATAATTTTAATTATAAAATTGTAGTTTCAGTACATCCCAGAATTAAAGATAAAATCAATAAAATTAATAGAAAAAATTTAAAAAATGTTTTATTTTCAAAACCATTTTCATTTTCTGATTATCTAAATCTACAAATAAATTCGAAAATAGTTTTATCTGATAGTGGCACAATTAACGAGGAAGCTTCTATTCTTGATCTAAAAGCAATAAATATAAGAAGTTCTCATGAGAGACCAGAAGCAGATGAGGAGGCAGTAACTTTATTGACAGGATTAGATTTAGAAAGGGTTAGTAGAGCAATAAATTACCTTACTGAAAATAGGATAGCAAAAAAAAATATTGTTGAAGATTACAATAATAAGATTGTTTCAATAAAATTAGTTAAGATTCTCATGAGCCATATTGGTTTTGTAAATGAAAATCATTATAAAAAATAAATGTGAAAATACTTTTAATATCTCACTATTATTGGCCCGAAAATTTTAAGATTAACGATTTAGTAAATTTCTTAAGTAAAAAAAATAAGGTCACAGTCCTTACAGGATATCCAAGCTATCCTAATAAGGATATCTTCAGAAAAATAAATATAAGAAAAAATTTCAAAAATATTGAGGTTTTAAGAGTTCCTATATTTAAAAGAAGTAATAGTAAATTTAGTATATTTTTTAATTATTTATCTTTTTTAATATCTTTATCTACAATTGGCTTGATAAGACTTACTAAAAAAAACTATGATTTGATTTTAGTTTTCGGAACATCGCCACCAACTGTTATGATACCAGCAATTCTAGTTGCAAAACTAAAAAAAATTAAAATAGCCTTTTGGGTTTTAGATTTATGGCCTGAAACACTTACTTCAATGAATATTATAAAAAATAAATTATTGATTAAAATGATAAGGTATTATGTAAAATATATTTATAATTGTAGTGACTTAATTTTTGCGCAATCAAAAGCATTTGTTTATCAAATAAAAAAATACTGCAAAAATAAAAATAAAATAATTTATTACCCAACCTGGTCAGATCCAATAAATAGAAATAAAAAAAAATTAAAACTTTTTCCCTTCAAAAAAAATTTTTTCTATATTACATTTACTGGTAACATAGGCGAAGCACAAGATTTTGAAAATATAATAAAATCTGCAGAAATGACTAAACATGTAAAAAAAATAAAATGGTTAGTTGTAGGAGATGGATCTAAATATGAATGGCTTAAATCTGAGATAAATAGAAGAGAGTTAAATGATAGATTTATTTTAACAGGAAATTTGTCATCAAAATTTATTCCTTACATATTAAATAAATCAAATTGCTTATTAGTAAGTTTAAAAAAAGGTGGAATAGATAAATTTACGATCCCAGGAAAGTTATCAAATTATATGATGGCAAAAAAACCAATATTGGGAATGATAGAGGGAGAAACTTATAATATTATAGTTAAATCTAAATGTGGATTAGTTTGTAAATCGGGAGATTTTAAGTCACTATCTAAAAATGTTAATAAAATAATTAATTACTCTAAAGAAAAAAAAAGAATAATGGGAATGAATGGTTTCAAATATGCAATTACAAATTTTAATAGAACAAAGCAGCTTAATAAAACTCTCTTCTATCTTAAGCAGATTGGTAAAAGTTAAACTTTTGAATATTTATCTTCAATTAATTTAGTTCCAAGTAAACTCGAATATGCGAATAAACCTAATAAATACGTGTAATCCGGTTCCGCAGCTATTCCAAATAAACTATTTATCATAACCCCAGTCCCGAAAAAAATTAATGTTTCAGACTTAATTTTGTTTTTGAGAAGATAATAAATACCAATATTAAAAAATATCAAAAAATAAAAAATCACTACACCTGTTTTTGATAAAATTATTTTTAAATATAAAAATGGGTATTTTTTTATAAACTTAAAATATTCATTCATTAATATATTTTCATATTCTTTTGAATAAATAATCACATCAGATTTAATTTCTTTAGCTTTTTTTGCAGAATACACATCAGATGGTTCTGGCACATCTTTATTATTAATGGACAAATATCCCAAACCATAATAAGCGTTATGCCAAATTGCTCTAACAAAGTTCAAATCATGCGATTTATTTACTTCTGTATTTGTCTCAAGATAATTCTTTGATTTGTTTTTTAAAACACTGATTTGAAAATTAATTATTATCACCGGTAATAAAATTAAAATAATTATGTATAATTTTGAAAAATTCCTATTTACAAAAGAATTAAATATCAAAATACAAATAATACTTATTAATACATCGGTTCCAGAGTTACCTCTAACTGTGTTTGAAAATCCAATTAAAAAACCAGTGAGAATAATAAAAATAAAGAATTTTCTGTGATTTTGAGCAATAATTTGTATTTTTGACCACCATGTGATCAAAGCTAACGAAGTTAGTCCATAGAAACTATAAGTATCACTAATAAGTATACATATTGTACCAACTCCTAATATTGAAATAGTTCCATGGATCAAAGCAGGCTTTGTATTATAAAATTTAAATAAGCCAATTACAGATATTAAAATACATAATATTCCATATAAAGAATAAAAAAGTATGGTTATTGTATCTATATCAATGTTCATTAAATCTGAAAAAAATGGAATATACAGGAATGATCCCACATAATCAGTGTAACCTGCTGGGGTTAATATATTCTCGCCACCATTACAAATATCATTATATGCTATCAAATATGTATCAGTTTTTTCGTAACCATTAAGAGTTGCTTCATAAGATTTAACTCTACATGGCATTGTTTGAAAAGGTTTCATTTTACTTTTGTTTTTTTGTTAATTTAAAACTTTTTTTAAATCTATAAAATAAAGAGTAGAAAACCCAATATGTATAATAAGGTAGCCATCTAAAAACTTTAAAATTGCTTTTTCTGTTTGGAAGCTCTTTCCATGTACATGGTATTTCTATAATTCTGAATTTGTTAAAATGAGTTTTTATTGTTAATTCCAAAGCAAACGTAAAACCAACTTTTGATTCTAAAGTAACATTCTTCAATATTTTTTTATTAAACATCTTAAAAGCATTTGTGCAATCTTTGTATGGTATCCCACAAATAAAATACATTAAAAAAGAACCAAAATTAGTAATCATTTTTTTATAAAATTTCGCATCAATAAATTCACCATTTTTAACGTACCTACTAGGTATAATTAATTCATAACCCTCATTAATAAGACCAAACATTTTATTTAAAAGATTAATATTTTCAAAATCATCAGACATATAAACAACCACAATATTATTTTTTGAGTAACTTAAACCAGATTTTATTGCTTGATTTGGTCCAAATCCTTTATTTTTTACTAAAATAATTTTTTCTCTATTTGTAGGTAAGAATTTTAATCCACTTTCTTCGTCAAAGTCGTAACAAATTATAACTTGATATTTTATTTTAAGTATTTTTTGAAATTGATCTAATAATAGTCTGATATTTTTTCCTTCTTTATAAATTGGTATTATAATATCTAACTCACTCATTATTAGAATGGCAATATAAACTTTCCACCGTTTTTTATAAATTTGGAATTTTTTATAAAAAATTTTTTATAGTTCCAAGATAAAAGCAATGCGTATTTTATTTTTGATTTTTCTAATAACTTATCTTTAACAACTTTTATGTGGGTACCAGGTGTAAATTTATTTATTTTTCTAGGATTATTTTCAGTTGCAAATTCAAAAAAATTTTTTTGTAAATTTAGACTATTTAGCAATGTGTTTCCTTTAGCAGGGGCAGTATAACATGCTAATTTATAATTTTTTTTTCTCAATTTAATTAAATTTTTCCTTAATTTTAATATTTTTTTTTTTACAATTCTTTCAAATGCATAGTAGGTGCTAAAATTATTTAAACCTTGTCTTCTCTCAATATTTAAATGTGTTTTAATCTTTTTACTTACATTGAAATTGCTATTCTTATGTGAGGCAAATACTCTTAAGGCTGGTCCAGACGCACCAAAATTTATTTTTTCTATATCTATAATTTCTAGACCATTCTTTTCAAGTAAAAATTTAAGTGAGTGAACATTGAAATATGAAAGATGTTCATGATAAACTAAATCAAATGTAGATTTCTTTAACATATCTAAAATATATGGAACTTCAATAACTAGCTTTCCTTTAAAGTCTAATATCTTCTTTATATTTGTTATTAAATTATTGACCTCATCTATGTGCGCCATAACGTTTGTGATAGTTATAATTTGAGCTTTTTTAAATTTCTTTAAAAATATATTTACTGTAGAATTATTAAAAAATTTTTTAATAACTTTTATCTTTTTATTTTTAATTTTTTTTGAAGCATCAGATGGTTCGATCCCAATAATATTTTCTAAATTACTCGAGTAATTATTTAACAGAACTCCATCATTGGAACCAATATCAACTACAGTTGAATTTTCTTTTAAACTATGATTTCTATCCAACTTATGAACTAATTCCTTATAATGATTTCTTAATGCTTTTGAAGAAGAGGATAAATAGTCATATTTATTAAAAATTAATTTTGGATTAACCACTATACTAAGTTGTGAAAGCTTACAATTTTTACAAAATAAAAGTTGTAAAGGATATTTTATCTCATTCTTCAAGTCTATTTTTTTTAAAAATGAGTTTGCCAAAGGTTGATCTCCTAGATTTAAATATTTCTTTAGATTTGCAGAACCACAAATTCTACATTTATTAACTTTTTTAAATTTCTTCATATGTTTTAAATAATTCTCTCTTAAAATTTTTAAAATTTATACTTATTTTTTTTTTAATTTTACTAATATCAACTACATGATCTAAATTATTCTTGTTATCTTTATAAACTATTTTCTTCTTTTTTATTTGGAAATTATTCAGGTATTTTACAATAGTTTTTATCTTATAAGATTTATTACTTGCAATATTGTAGACAGTATACTTTGGAGTATTAATTTTTGATAATTTTACAACAATATTTAATAAATCGTCGATATGGATAAAATTTCTTAATGTATCTTTATTCCAAAAAGTTAATATTCTCTTATTAGATTTAAATTTTTTTATAGCTTGATGAAGAAATTGAGTTTTCCTCATATTATTTCCGTAAACAGTAAATATTCGTAAAATAACAACTTTTGTATTTGATTTGTTAAAAAGTTTTTTTAAGATTTTTTCACTTCTATATTTACTTTTTCCCAAGCTATTATTTGGATTTATAGTCTGATTTTCTCTATAAGGTAATTTATTCTTTATTGAATAAATTGCGGAGGAGCTAAAGAAAAATACCCTTTCAACTTTACAATTTTTACAAAATTTTATTATTTTTTTTACAATCTTGACATTTTTATTAACCTGGTTTTTTTCTGCAATCCTGTTACTAAAAATAAAATCTGATTTTCCTGCCAAGATGTAAATATTTTTATATTTAAATCTAGGAAGATCCTCAAATATTTTATTTTTTCCCAAATCTATAGTTTTATTCTTATATTTTCTTCCGACAAAAAAAACTTCTTTACTCCCAAATTTCTCTATTAATCTTTCTTTTAACTTACTACCTATAAAACCCGAGGAACCAAAAATAAAAAACATTTATAAAATATATTATTTAATATAAAAACTATTACTAATACATGAAAAAATTTTTAGTTACAGGAGGAGATGGATTTATTGGATCGGCCATATGTAAAATGTTACTAAATATGGGAATTAAGGTTATATCCTTAGATAATAGATCAAGAAATAGAAAATTTGAAAATGAAAAATTATATAAATCATTAAACTGTGACATAACAGATTATAGAGAGTTGAAAAAAATAAAAGGTAGTTTTGACTCCATCATTCATTTAGCATTTATCAATGGAACAAAATATTTTTATGAAAAGCCCGAGGAAGTTATCAGGGTTGGAATTATGGGTACATACAATATTTTAAGATTTGCAAAGAAAAAAAAAATAAAAAATTTTTATATTTCATCTAGTAGCGAGGTTTATCAAACACCTCATATTATACCAACAGATGAAAACGAGACTATGAAAGTACCTGATCCTTATAACCCAAGATATTCATATGGAAGCTCAAAAATAATGACAGAAATAATGTCTATTCATATGGGTAAAAATATATTTAAAAAAATGATTATATTTAGGCCTCATAACGTTTATGGTCCAAATATGGGAAATGAACATGTGATACCTGAAATAATTAATAAAATCAAAAACGCATTAAAATTTAAAAAAAATTATATAAAAATTCAAGGTACAGGGAATGAAACTAGATCTTTTAACTATATAAATGATTTTGTTGGAGGCATTAAATTATTAATAAATAAAAGACTAAAATTTGAAACATTTAACATTGGAAGCAGTGAAGAAGTAAAAATAAATTATTTAGCAAAAAAAATAATGAAAAAAATGAATGTAAACTTAAAAATTAAATATCAAAATTTAACTAAAGGTTCTACATCTAGACGTTGTCCAAATATAAATAAAATAAAAAAATTAGGTTACAAGATTAATTATCCACTTGATAAAGGTTTAGACGATACAATAGTATGGTATTTAAAAAATTAATTTTTAATATAATCCCAACAATCAATAACAATATTATTTTTTAATTTAATATTTTTGTATTTTTCGTGTGGTGTAGCAACAAAAATAATTTTACACTTTTTTTTAATTCCATTGATACTTAAATATTTTTTATTTTTTACATAAGGGTCGTTGCAGTAAACATGCGCACCATTTTTTTGAAGTAGTGTCTTTAATTTAATGCTTAAAGAGTCTCTTTCATCATCTATATTGCTCTTAAAAGTAGTGCCCAATATACCAATATTCTTGCCTTTTATATTAACTTTTTTCTTTAAATTATTAACAAAATAATTAGGTAAGTTTTCATTAATATTATGAGCTGTTTTAATTAATTTTGATCTTTTTTTATTAGACAAGTATAATTGAACAGCATCTTTAGGTAGACAGGGCCCAGCAGCAAAACCTTGTGTTGGTAATCCAAAATTTCTTGGGTAGTCTTTTTTCATTATTTTATGAATTTTTTTATAATCAAGGTTATTATCGCTACACATTACATAAAATTCATTAGATATAGCAAATTTTACATATCTCCAAGCGTTAGAGAACAACTTAATAAACTCTGCATCTTCAAATGTGCAGCAAGAAACTTCATTACAAATATTTTTAAATAGTTTTTTTATTTTTTTTTCTTCAATTATTTTATCAGTTGAGATAATTTGATTTAAGTTTTCAATTTCTTCTAGACTTTTACCTTGTGCAACTCTTTCTGGACAGTAAGAGATTCCAATATTTTTATTTATATTTCTAATTTTTTTTGTAATTCTTCTCATAGCACCAGGAAATACTGTGCTTCTTAAAATAATTGATTGATTATCTTTTAAATATTTTCTTATTTTGAATATGACTTGATAAATTTCATTAAGACTTGGTTTCTTTTTAACTAATGGAGTCCCTACTGTAATTATTATAAAATCTGCCTCCGAAACACTTTCGTAGCTATAATTGAAGTTTATTTTTTTGTTTTTGATACAATATTTTAATAATTTTTTTCCTCCAGCTTCGTAAAAAGGAAAAATTGATTTTTTAAGTTTTTTTAATGTCGATTTGTTTTTATCAATTACATCTACAAAAAAATTTTTTTCACAAAATTTTAGAGCTAAAGGCAAGCCAATATGACCAGCTCCCCCTATAATACATATTTTTTTCATAAAATGGTGTATATATTAGTATAAGATTTATACAAATATTATAATTTAAATCTAATTTATTCTAAAACAGATGATAGATAAAATTCAGAAGTGGTTTATTTATTTAATACCAATTTCTTTAGTCTTTAGTATATTGGTTGCAGACGCTCTAGTTTCATTGGTAGCAATTTTATTTGCAATATCTCAAACCTACAAAAAAAATTATAATATATTTTTAAATAAGTATTTTTTATTTTTTTTTATATTTTGGATATATTTAATAATTAATTCTTTTTTCTCTTATAATATAGAAGTTTCTTTAAGTAGATCATTACCTTATATTAGATTTGGCTTATTGTTTTTGGCTATAAGTTATTTCGTTAGTGATACAACTTTTAAAAAAAATCTATTCAAAATTATATTTTTTATAGTTTTGATCATATGTATTGATAGTATTATTCAATATTTCTTTGGTTACAATTTATTAGGCTACAAAGGTCATAGAAGTAGAATAAGCAGCTTTTTTAATGAGGAATTAGTATTAGGTAGATTTTTGTTGAGCATGTATCCATTAGTGCTCATATCAATTTTTTATTTCGAAAAAAAAAGAATATTTCAAAATAGTTATTTTTTAACTTTTCTGGTTTCGATTTATATGTTTGTAATTTACATTACTGGAGAACGAACTGCCTTTTTTCTTTTTTTAATGATTAATATTTTTTTTATAATTTTTTTAATAGACAGAATAAACTTAAAAAATACCATTTTAATTTTAATCATTTCATCTTTACTAATATTTATTTCTACAAAGCATAACAAACACACAATCGAAAGATATCTTACGATCAAGAATATATTTAAATCAGGTGATTTTATAATTTTCACACAAGTACATGAAAAACATTATTTAACTGCACTAAAAATATATGAGTCAAATAAAATTTTAGGATCAGGATTAAAAACATTTCGCGAAATTTGTAAAAAACCAGAATTTAATCCAGAGGGCTGTTCAACACATCCACATAATATATTTATGCAGTTTTTAAGTGAACTCGGAATTTTAGGAATTTTATTTTATTTAATTTCATTTCTATATTTTATCTCAAAATTATTAATTTCTTTTTTTAAAAGAAAAACTATTTTAGGAGAAAATGGTAATTTTTATAAAAAAATATTTTTGTTGAGCTTCGTCTTAATATCAATTTGGCCTTTAAGTCCTTCAGGAAATTTTTTTAATAATTGGTTATCAATTTTAACTTATTTCCCTGTGGGATTTTTAATTTATTATGAAAAAAAATTATTGAATAAAAGTTAGATTTCTCAACTTTGCCTTAATCTCAATATTAAATAAATTATAAAAAGAATTATAAATAATATTAAAGAAAATAAATAAAATTCGTAAAAATATATTAAAATTGATATTGAGCACAATAAAATATGTATAATTGTACAAATTAATATTGACCTTTTATATGAATATTTATTTTGTAATTTATTAAAAATAAAATTGAGGTCTCTCTTAAAAATATTTTTTTTTAGCTTAATTCTAATAATATTTATACTCAAAAATTCATAAACCACAAAAGCAACTAGCCATATAATTACACTAGGATGAAGAAATATTTGAATTTGGGTATAAACAATTAAAAATGATGATATCAAAAATCCTAAACCTAAGCTACCAGCATCTCCTATGAATTGTTTAGGCAATATTCCTAAAAAATTTATATTTATAAAAAAATAAATTAATAAAAAAATTGAAAAACTTAAAAAAATAAAAGTATCGTCAAAAGTTAAAAATTGGAAAAAAATCAGCGTTACCAAAACATTTAGTGCCAAGAGACCATCTATACCATCAATATAATTAAAAGCATTGGTTAAAAGAAAAATACACAAAATTGTAAAGATTAAGCCAAAACTTCCAAGATTAAGATTAAAAAATTCGTAAGACCCTAATGTTTTTACTTCGCCTACATAAAATGTAAAAAGATAAATAGGTAAAAATAATGCAACTAATTTTAATATCGGTTTTATATTTTTAATATCATCAAACAGGCCTATGAGGACTACGACTATAAAAAAATATAAAGTTTTTGTAATTGTTTCATTAAATTGAAAGTAGAAAATTATAAAAAATGAAAATGGAATAAAAGCAAGTCCTGCAATATTTGGCACCCTTTCTTTATGAATTTTAATATTATCAGGAACGTCAAATAAATTAAGTCTAGATGATATTAATTTTGTTAATAATAACAGAAATGAACTAATAATTAATATTAAAATGTATTGCATTTAGAATATTTAGCTTTACTTAAAAAATAAATATTATCTAATATAATTTAAGCATTAAAATCAGCAAAAGATATAAATAAATCAATAATTGACGAATTCCAAAAATTTAGTATAAAAACATGCCTGGTGATTATTGCGAAAGTGTAATACCCGATCCCATTCCGAACTCGGAAGTCAAGCCTTTCAGCGCCGATGGTACTTTGTCTTAAGACA
>MDSV01099966.1_pt1 | contig 56782 bp, 47 predicted proteins | sample 810851 | NCBI WGS metagenome assembly MDSV01 (sample SAMN05326640, study PRJNA326480) | marine metagenome | isolation source: seawater | place: Atlantic Ocean: North East | collected 2012
CTGAAAGCTGACAGCAGTTCAAGTGCTGTTGGTTCTTTATTTGGGTGCTCTCCTGTTACTAGTTATGTTGAAAGCTCTGCTGGAATAGAAGCTGGCGGTAGAACTGGTTTAACTGCTGTTACAGTTGGGATTTTGTTTCTTTTAGCAATATTTTTTGCTCCACTAGCTACGATGATTCCTGCTTATGCAACATCCGGTGCCTTGATCTATGTAGCAATCTTGATGTTAAGTAGCATGGAAAAACTGAATTGGTCTGATTTAAGTGACCTACTGCCGGCGCTAGTAATAATTGTGATGATGCCATTAACCTTCTCGATCGCCAATGGAATAGCACTTGGATTTTTATCTTATGTGATAATAAAAATTTTTTCAGGACAACTTAAAGCTATTTCCTCAGGAGCATGGTTTCTTACAATAATCTTTTTGTCAAAATTTATTTTTTTATAAGCTAGCTTCTTTGGTAATTTGGAGCTTCTTTGGTGATCATGACATCATGAACATGACTTTCCATCATCCCGGCATTAGTTACCTCAATGAATTCGGTTTCAGTTTGCATCGATTCTATGGTTTTGCATCCAACATATCCCATACTTTGACGCAGCCCTCCTTCAAACTGATCTAAAACTTTAACTACAACTCCTTTATAAGCGACCCTGCCTTCTACTCCCTCAGGAACAAGCTTTTCTGCCTCGACTTCATCTTGAGAATATCTATTTGCGTCATTTCTTTCTGACATTGCACCCAAAGAACCCATACCTCTATACGTTTTAAAACTTCTGCCTTGATAAAGCTCTATTTCACCTGGAGCCTCTTCTGTACCTGCCAACATACTGCCAAGCATTACGGAAGATGCACCAGCAGCAATTGCTTTTGCTAAATCGCCTGAAAATCTTATGCCGCCATCAGCAATTAATGGTGTGGATGAGTTTTTCATAGCATCTCTTATTGATAATATTGCTGTAATTTGTGGGACACCCATTCCTGCAATGATTCTCGTAGTGCATATGGAACCAGGACCCATACCTATTTTAATTGCATCTGCTCCAGCCTCATCCAAAGCTACTGCACCTTCAGGAGTTGCAACATTTCCAGCAATCACTTGAACATCTTTAAAGTTATTTTTTAACAGTTTGATAGTTTCAATAACATTTTTTGAGTGACCATGAGCTGAATCGACAACAAATACATCTACACCCATTTCATTAAGGGCTTCTGCCCTTTCCAACGTATCAGTTCCTGTTCCTAAAGCAGCGGCAACCAGTAACTGTCCAGAGGTATCTTTTGTTGCCAATGGGAACTCAGCAGACTTATCTATGTCCTTCATCGTAACCAGTCCAGATAGACTGCCAGCTTTATCAAGCACTAATACCTTTTCAATACGGTTCTGGTACATTAATTTTTTTACTTCATCTTGATCAGTTCCCTCATTAACAGTAATTAATCTCTCAAGTGGAGTCATGATAGAACTTACAGATTCATTTAAATTATCTGCATACCTAAAATCTCTAGAAGTAACGATGCCTTTTAAAACTCCATCATCAACAACTGGCATACCTGAGATATTAAGTTCACTTGTAAGCTTAACTAAGTCTTCGATGGATTGAGTTGACTGAATTGTTATCGGATCTTTAACAATTCCACTCTCATATTTCTTGACTGTTCGGACATGGGTTGCCTGATCTTCAATGGTATTGTTTTTGTGTATAACACCGATACCTCCACTTTCAGCCATAGCAATTGCCATTCTTGATTCAGTTACTGTATCCATTGCAGCTGAAATTATCGGCAGGTTTAGAGATATTTCTCTAGTTAGTTTTGTTCTTAAAGAAGCTTCTTTTGGAGTAAAGTCAGAGTATCTTGGCAAAAGCAAGACATCATCATAGGTAAGGGCTTTGAATTTGATCTTTTCCATATGGAATTATACTTTTAGGAAAAAGAAAAAACAAAAAATAACTCTATGAAGTTAGTTGATCAGTGTTTCAGTTTTGGCTGCACAAATAAAGTCATTCATGTGTAAGCCTTTAATCTTATGTGACCACCATTGAACTCTTACCGAACCCCACTCTAATAAAATTGATGGATGGTGATCTTCGTCCTCCGCTAATTTCGCAATGTCTGTGGCAAACTTGACCGAGTCTTCATAATTATCAAATGAATAGGTCTTAGAGAGTATATTTATATCTTCATAAATAATTTCCCAGCCATCAAGATCCTTTAGAAGTTCAGTAAATCTTTTTTCATCTACCAATGGAGCATCGATGGTGCATGCTTCACACTTTTGTTTTGTTAGATCCGTCAATTAGATACCACCTTTGGTAAGCTTTTTTGGATCTAGTATTGAATTTAATCTTTTAATTGATATCCCTGTCTCTTCATGAGCTACATCAATTATGGGTCTACTATCTTTATAAGCTTTTTTAGCAATCAACGCAGCCTTTTCATAACCAATTTCTCTATTTAGAGCAGTAACTAATATAGGATTTTTAGATAATTGTTTTTCGATATTTTTTTTATTGACCTTAAAAGTTTTGATTCCTTTTGAAGCCAATAAAGTACATGAGTTAGCTGCAAGAGTAATACTTTTAAGCAAGTTATATGCGATGACAGGCAACATAACATTCAATTGAAAGTTTCCAGCTTGATTGGCATAAGAAACAGTCAAATCATTTCCTAATATATCAGCCGAAGCCATCATAACCGATTCACTTACGACAGGATTAACCTTTCCAGGCATGATGCTGCTTCCTGGCTGAAGAGCCTGAAGTTCAATTTCACCTAAACCAGTCAGTGGACCACTATTCATCCATCGCAAGTCATTTGAAATTTTTAAAAGCACTAATGCCAAGTTCTTTACTGCACTAGACATATTTGTAGCAGCATCTTGACTGCTAAGAGATTTAAAATAATTTCTTGATGACATAAATTTTATCTTTGTTAGTTTTGAAACCTCAGTAGCAAAAATATTTCCAAAATTCTTAGGTGCATTAATTCCAGTTCCTATTGCTGTGCCCCCTTGAGGCAATGATTTTAAACCATCAGCCGCTAGCTTAATTTGCTTGTATTGATCACCTAACTGAGCAGCCCAACCTGATAGTTCTTGCGCCATATCGATGGGCATGGCATCCATAAGATGAGTTCTACCAGTTTTAACTACACCCTTAACTTTGAGTTCCTTAGATTTTATTTGATTTATAAGGCTTTTTAGAGATGGCAATAAAAACTTTTCAACATCAAGCAAAGCAGAAATATGAATTGCTGTTGGAATAACATCATTACTGCTCTGACTCATATTTACATCATCATTCGGATGAATCGATGTTTTACCTTTTTTTGATGCAATTGTTGCCATGACCTCATTTGCATTCATATTTGTGCTGGTTCCTGAACCTGTCTGAAAAATATCTAATGGAAATTGATCGTCATACTTGCCATCAAAAATCTCTTTAGCTGCATACTTTATAAGTTTTGATTTAGTTGATGGTAGTAATTTTAATGCCGCATTAGAGCTAGCTGCAGCATGCTTAATTATTCCAAGTGCCTTTATGAAAGATCTTCCAAAAGGAAATGTAAACTTAATTCCGCTGATTTGGAAATTATCCAATGCTCTTTGTGTTTGAGCACCCCAAAGAGCGGTTGATGGCACCTTAACTTCACCAAGAGAGTCTTTTTCTATTCTATATTTCATATCCGCCTCGATTTGGTTAAACTATTTTACACTCTGGAGAAAGAATTATGGCAAAAGTTTCACCTTTAAGGATTGATACTGAGTTAGGAAAATTACCCTTAAAAGATAAGGGACTTGAAATGATTGAATTCGAATCTCCTGCTGAGTTAAGAAGAAACCAGCTTGAAAAACTAGTTGCTGGGTTTAGGTTGTTCTCATATTTTGGCTATGATGAAGGAGTTGCTGGGCATATTACTTTTAGAGATCCTGAATTTAGTGATCATTTTTGGGTTAATCCTCTGGGAGTTCACTTCAGTCAAATTAAAATCTCTGATCTATTACTTGTAAATCATGATGGTGAGGTTGTTCAAGGAAATAGGCCTGTCAATGTAGCAGCCTTTGCAATACATTCAAGACTTCATAAAGCCAGACCAGATGTTAATGCCGCAGCTCATTCACACTCAATGTATGGAAGAACATTCTCATCTCTTGGTAAGTTGCTTGATCCAATTACTCAAGATTCGTGTGCTTTTTACGAGAGGCAAGCAATGTACGATCATTTTTCAGGTGTGGTAGAAGAAACTGAGGAAGGTGACAGAATTGCAAATTCCCTTGGAGATAAACAAGTAATTATTTTAAAGAACCATGGAATTTTGACTACCGGTAGCTCTGTCGATATTGCTCTTTGGTACTTTTTATCTATGGAAAAATGCTGTCAATCTCAACTGATGGCAGAAGCAGCGGGAGAGCCAACTTTGATTCCTCATGACGTAGCAATTAAAACCCGAGGTTTTATTGCTAACGATGTTGCTTTGTGGGCAAGCTTTCAACCGCTGTTTGACATGATTGTAAGTAAGCAGCCTGATCTTTTAGATTAATTTCCAATAATTGCTTTGGTTTCAAGACACTCAACTAGACCCAATCTACCGTGCTCTCTTCCATTGCCAGAAGTTTTGAACCCTCCAAAAGGTGCTGCCGGTCCAGCATTTGACCCGCCGTTGATAGAAATCTGTCCAGCTCTAATTTTTGTTGCAACTTCTTTTGCATGATCAAAATTCTCTGATTGAACATAACCCGCTAATCCATAAGGAGTATCGTTTGCTATAGAAACTGCTTGATCTTCAGATTCATAGGCAAGCATACATAAAACAGGGCCAAATATTTCCTCTTTAGCAATTGTCATATCATTAGTAACATTTGAGAAAATTGTTGGTTTTATAAAAAATCCACTGTTGAATCCGTCAGGTAAGTCATTTCCTCCGCAAACAAGTGTTGCTCCTTCTTCTACACCAATATCAATGAGTCTTTTAACTTTTTCGTATTGAGTTCTGTTTGAGATTGGGCCTATCCTGACACCATCATCAGTTGGTTTGCCAACTACAATAGAATCAGCTACATTTTTTGCAATTTCAACGGCCTCATCATACTGAGAAGAATGTACCAGCATTCTTGTGGGAGCATTACACGATTGTCCAGTATTTAAAAAACAATGGTTTGCACCTGCAGCAACTGCTTTTTCAAGGTTTGCATCCTCAAGAATTATATTTGCTGATTTTCCACCTAACTCTTGAGCCACCCTTTTAACAGTTGGGGCAGAAGCCTGAGCTACTGCAACTCCAGCTCTAGTTGAACCAGTAAAATGCATCATATCTACGTCAGGATGTTCTGATAAGGCTGCTCCAACTACTGGACCATAGCCATGAACTAAATTGTAAACACCTTTGGGTAAATTAGATTTATCTAAAATTTCAGTGAGCATAACAGCACAAAAAGGGGTTATTTCGCTTGGCTTAAGCACCATTGTGCAGCCAGCAGCAAGTGCCGATGCAATCTTGGTACACATTTGATTCATAGGCCAATTCCATGGTGTGATCATTCCAACAACACCTATTGGTTCTTTTCTTACTAAGTAGTTATTTTCCTGAGACTCAAATTCAAAATCCTTTAAGACTGCTAGAGTATCTTTAAAATGGCCAAGTCCGGATGCTACTTGAGCCACTTGTGAAAGCCACAATGGTGCACCCATCTCCTCTGAAATACACACTGCTAGATCTTCTGAAGAAGCTTCGTAGTTTTTTATTATTTCTTCAAGTAATGCCACTCTCTCATCTTTAGACGAAAAGGCAAAAAATTGGAATGCATTCTTTGCAGAAGCAACTGCTAAGTCAATATCTTCTCGAGTGCCCGCAGATATAGTTCCTATAATTTCTTCTGAGGATGGATTTTCAATTTCAATTAATTCATTAGAAGATGATTTAACCCATTCACCATTTATATAAAATCTGTGTTCTTCTTTCATATGACTTTTCCCAATTTGAGATTAGTGATTATACATAAAGCGCTTTAATTATTAATATAGTTTATTTAGAAAATAAATAATTAATATATTGCTATTTATTATTTTTAAACACTTCGATAGCTCTTAATCTTGATGTTTTAAGTTCCACTATTGGGCTTGGATAATCAATATCGAATAATTTTTCTGTTGGTGGCAAATGTATTTCCTTGGCACTTAAAAATTCTAGTTGGGGTAAATGTTGTTTTATGAATTTGCCTTCAGGATCAAAATTTTGTGACTGTGTTACAGGATTAAATATTCTGAAATATGGCGCAGCATCCGTTCCTGTTGATGCGCTCCATTGCCAGCCACCGTTATTAGATGCAAAATCTCCGTCAATTAAATTATTCATAAAATAGGCTTCACCCAGGCGCCAATCATGCAATAAGTTCTTTGTAAAAAACATTGCTACTACCATCCTTAATCTGTTATGCATCCACCCCTCATTAATAAGTTGATTCATAGCTGCATCTATGAGGGGAAAACCTGTTTTACCAAGTTTCCATGCCTCAAACTCGTTCTGTTCAAATCTCCATGGAATTTTTTTGGTCGCTAGGTTGAATGGCTGATTCATGCTGACTCTTGGGAAAGAATGCATTATATTTTTATAGAATTCTCTCCAAATTAATTCATCTATCCATTTAGTTATGCCTTTGTTGCCGCTAGAAAGTTCAAAATCATTTAACTTTAAAGCTTCTAACAGGCATCGTCTTGATGAAATAGCTCCAATAGCTAAATACGGAGATAGTCTGCTTGTACCATCTATTATTGGATGATTTCTATCCTTAGAGTAATTTGATACCTTTTCCTCCAAGAAAGATAGTAATCGTTGAGTAGCTGCCTTCTCTCCAGCTGGCCAAAGCTCCATGTTCACTTGATGAGATTTTGTAAAGGTAGTTTCACCAAATGGTAAATCGGTTTGAATTGTTTTTTTTGTAAGTTTATTTTCTATATCAAAATGATCCATTGAAAAAGATTCAATCCATTTTTTCTTAAATGGAGTGAATACAGAAAATGGTTTGCCTTGACCTGTGAGTATGGTTCCTGGTTCAAAAACAACCTGATCGTCAAAATTTTGGAATTCAATTTTGTGTTCATTTAAGGCCTTAATTACATTTTTATCTCGAATATTTTCATCAACACCAAACTCATTATTCCAGTAACACTTATTTATATTATTTTCTTTGCATAACTTAATAATAAACTCTGGTATGACCTCAAAGGAATCTAATTCTAGCGAGCATAATTGAATATTGAATTTGTCTAGATTTTTAGAAAGATCAGCTATGTTTTGTAATATGAAGTCTAGCTTTACATTTGCATTGTTATGATCTGACCACTCTTTTTTTGCATGCAAATAAATACATATAATGGAGTCACATTCGCTATCAGCAAGCGAAAGTGCAGGGTTATCATCGATCCTGATATCAGACCTTAGCCAAACCAACCCGTTCATTTAATAAGTTTTCGAAAATAAATAAGGTAATAAGACTTAGAAATTTCCATTTGTAAATTCTGCATCAACTCGATAATCATCTTGAAAATTAGTAATTCTTGCTACCCCTCCAGCCTCTTGAACAATTACTGATCCTGCGGCAATGTCCCAAAAAAAGATTCCATCTTCATGATACATATCTGCACTACCAGTAGCCACTAAAATATTTGCTATAGTGGCTGATCCGATCATCCTTACTTTCTTCCAGTCTTGGAATTGAGAAATAATGTCCCGAAAATCATCTTCCGTATAAGATTCTCTTGCAGGTATGCCTGTAACTAAGGTGCCTTTATTTTTTTTGGTAACGCTTGAAGTTTTGATGATTTCTTCATTGCAAAAAGCACCTCCTCCTTTTCTTGCAAAATAAAGTTTATGATTTAAAAAATCATTAATAACGCCTATTACAGGTACATTGTTTTGGATTAGAGCTACCGATACAGCACAAATTGGAATATTTCTGAAAAAATTTGATGTTCCATCCAGAGGGTCAATCAACCAAAAATCGCCCTCCAACTTTTGAGATGCTCCAAACTCCTCGCCCATTATTGGAATATTTGAATGGCTTGATAAAAAATTAGTAATAATTTTTTCTGCTTCCTGATCAACTTTAAGTTTTATATCTCTGCCTTCATCCATAACAACGTCAAGTTCTTTCGAGTAATTTTCAGACAGAAAATTTCCTGCTAGCTTTGCAGATTCAATAGCAAATTCAAGGTTTCTTTTAAGTTCAACCATTACTATTTCTTATTGGTTTAAATAAGCTATGAAAACAAAATAAGGGTACTTCATTCTTATCCCTTATAAGTAACTCTGTAAATTAAGTTTGAGTGATCATCTGAAATTAATAATGACCCATCTGACATTTCAAAAGGTGAAGCGGGTCTACCGATGACTTGCTCACCTGAAAGGAAACCAGTCATAAAATCTTTATAATTGCTTACAAGTCCATTCTCATCAAACTCAACTCTTATAACTTTATAACCAACCTTTTTAGAGCTATTCCAAGAACCATGGAGCGCTATAAATGCATTATTTTTAAACGATTTTGGGAAATGATTGCCCGAATAAAATGCCATCCCAGTTGGTGCCACATGTGAGCCTAATTCTAAAATAGGTTTATTGATTTCATATCCGTGATCACTCTGCCCAAAGTCAGGATCAACAACATCATTAGCATGCAGGTATGGAAAACCAAAAAAATCTCCATCATCTAAAAGTACATTTAGTTCACACGAAGGTAAGTTATCACCTAGCCAATCTCTTCCATTATCTGTGAAATATAATCTGTTATTTTGAGGATTGAAATCAAAGCCAATAGAGTTCCTCACTCCTCTGGCTACTATTGACCAATTTGAATCTCTAAAACGCATAATTGTTGCGTATCTTGGGTCATCTTTTAGGCATACATTACATGGGGCCCCAACATTTACTAGAAAACTTCCATCTTTGTCAAACTTAATCCATTTTCTTCCATGCCATGTATCTGAGGGCAGATCATCTGTAATAAGAATTTTTTTAAGATCTTTAATGCTATTGCCACGATCTAGTTTCTCTTCAATGTCTTCAATCTTCCAAACCTTATCTATCTCGGCAATGAAAAGAGACCCCTCGTAAAAAGCAACTCCCGAAGAGTCGCTCATACCACTTGCAATCAACATAGAAAAATCTGCTTTGCCATTACCATCATGATCCTTCAGTGCATAAACATCTCCCTTTTTAGATCCAACAAAAATATAACCAGAGTTGCCCTCAGTTATTTGTCTTGGTGCATTGGTAGTATTTGAAAAAATAGTTACTTCGAAGCCTTTTTCAACTGAAATATTTTCTAAAATTTTATCAACACTGGAGATTGCATTGATGGCAAGAAAGGATAATATGACAAAGATAAATTTTTTTTTCATAATATTTTTTTAGTTTTAAAGAATGGATATAAGTATAGCAGTCGTTGTTTTTCTTTTAACTATTTTTGGATCAATAAGTCTGAATGGATTGCTAAGAAATATTGCTAGAGAAAAAAACTGGCTTATAGATATTCCTAATAGAAGCCGAAAGTTTCATCATCGGCCTACCCCATTAACTGGAGGTATTGCCATTCAGTTTTCAATGATACTTGGATTTTTAAGCCTATTATTTTTAGCTGATGTCAAACTTGAAAAAGAGGTCTTTGATTTATTTTCTAGTAATGCAGAAACTGTTGATCGCACAGTCTATAAAAAAAGTTTGCGACTTGAAGAATCAGATCAACAAACTGTCTTCGATTTATTAGTTTTTGAAAATGAAAATAATATCTCATCGGATTATGAAGTAAGGCTTGATGGTATAGATAATTCAATTCAGATTAAAAAAATCGATGAGGTTACATTCAGGGTTACAAACGGTAACGAAGTTTCAAATTATATTATTAGAAATGGTGAGGTCATTTTATTAGATGAGGAAAATAATATTGATAATTTAACTAACAGTTTTATATTTGAGACAAACAATTCATTTGAAATAAATAACTTTATTCTCTTTTTTATTTTATTTGGTTTAGTACTCCAAATTTTTACTTTGTTTGATGATGCAAGAGGTATATCTGCTAAATACAGAATCTTATTTCATATAGTTATAAATTTCTTTTTCATAATGGTAACTGGTATTTATATAGACGAAATTGGAATTACCATAAACGACCAAGTGATAACGCTGGGAGCATGGGGAATCCCCTTCACAATATTTTGTGTAACAGGAATCATCAATGCATTTAATATGATTGATGGACTTAATGGTTTATGTGCAGCAATGATATGTTCTGCGCTAGTTGGATTCATCATCTTGACAGGCTTGGATGTAATTAATTATGCATTTATTATCACCCTTGGAGCATTATTTGGTTTTTTAATGTACAACCTTGGTGCTTTTGGAGTGAAGAGAAGAGTCTTTCTTGGGGATAATGGTTCATCTTTTCTTGGTTTTTTTATAGCATGGTCATGCATTTACTTATCATCTTCTGACAACAACTTCTTTAATCCTGTAAATGCCTTATGGTTAGTTTTTATTCCCTTGTGTGACTGTATTTATGTAATATTTGATCGATTAAGCAGGAAACAAAAAATCTTTAGTGCTGAGAGAAACCACTTACATCACCTCTTAATTGAGAAGGGTCTCTCTGCGTCGAATGTTCTTTCGTTAATGGCAATCCTCTCAATATCAATGATGGCATTAGGTTTATATGCTGAGTACTACCTAAACTCGAACTTATCCCTTTATCTTTTTATACTTCTTGGATTAAGCTACTTCATATTTAATAGGTTACTTTTAAAAAATGATTAATTTATTTAAAAAGAAGATTGAGATTAACGATGACAGTAGCGATATAGAAAACGTTGAAGAAGCATATATTATTTTAATGCTTGAAATCGCCAGACTTGATGGAAAAATTGATGATTCTGAGTTAAACCAGATTAAAAAGAACTATAAACAAGTTTATGGTGATGATGACTTCCTTGAAAATTTAAATAGGCTTTCTGATGAGGCTGAAAACGAAAGCTCGCTCCACCCCTTTATAGAAATTATCAATACAAGCTCGAATAAAGATAATAAGATTGAGGCTTTAAAGGCAATTTGGGAAGTTGTGTTAGCAGATGGCATTATTGACCCCTATGAAGAAAGTTTGTTCATGCAGATTGGTGACCTTCTTAAAATCAAAAGAAGTGATTTGGTTAAGATAAAAAATCTAGGGCTTGGATAGATAAATAGGTGAAGACCATGCTCTTTCTTCAGTCATTGAAAGACAATCATCATTGAGATTTGTTTTATAACTACCTTTACAAATATTTACTTCTCCGCCTTCTTCGATAGTTATATTCTTACCATTAATGGCAAGTGTGCCTTCCTGAATTGCTCTTACATAATATGTACTGTCCCTTGAGTATTCAGAATCTTCAAATTCAACTACGCATCCAAGTCTTGATTTGGGGCACTGGATAACCTTCCAATTATCTTGAATTAAAGGTTCTATAGGTTCGCCTTGATATTCCTGTGGGGTAATTTTGGCTATCTCAACTCTATCAATCAAATATCTTTCTGAGCTTGGGTTATAGCATTCCCCTGAGCACAAATAATCTAACCTTTCTCCTGTTAGTGCATCAATTGAATACTCAGGACAGCCTGAAATTTGTTTGAAGCTACCTGCAGCTTTAACTCTGAATTTAGGGTTAGAAATCATAGTAACTGTGCTTCCCATCGATGCCTCACCATTTGGTGCATTCAATAAATCAAACCAGAGCAAGATTCTTGGGCCAGAAGTACCATATACATTCTTATTCTTCAATGCTTGCCAAATATCATCATGAGATCTTGATTTCGAATGCACGGCTACAAGCCCGCCAGGATAAGCAAAACTTGAATTCCTCTCACTATCTGTCTGAGATTCACCAGGAAGTGTGCTTGGTAATTCAGGAAAATTAGGATCTTCTGCGGGATACTTATAATCAAAAAGGGAAGATTTTACACCTGCAGCAAATGTCATTTTCCGACGTTCATATTGTTTATAACCTGTTCCAGGTCTTGCGGTGTGATCATCAGTGGAAGCTATGAATCCAAAATTATATCTCTGATCATCCTCAGAGAAATTAGTTAAAGCTAATGCATATTGTGCAGATTGCTTTGGTCTGTAATTAAAAGCAGGTTTAAAGCAATCTGTACACTGATTGCAGTTTAACCACTCTTCAGGTTGAGCTTCTGGGAATACCATATTAGAGTGAGGTCCTGCCTCAAGTGTAAATTGTTTAGCCAGCTCAACTCTTGCAGAGCACTCAGCCTCAGTTAAACCCTCACATCTTGCTTTCATCATTTCTCCCGCTTGCCAGCAACAAGGTAAAAAATCATCAGTTGGCTCAGGACAATACATTGATCCATCATCATTCAATCCAGCACCAAAAAAACTTTTAAACTCTTCACTGTTTCCATGCCCTGACATAACTTCAAGAAGAATCTGTTTTTTAGGATCATGGCCCCGTTCATTCAATCTATTATCCCAGGATGTATTGTAAGGAACATGAAGGCCCCATGATGTTCCATGAGGTATAACTATTGAATCATGGCCCCATTCATCAAGTTTGCTAAAAAGATCTCTAGGTGTTTCAGCGTATTCATAACAATCAAGAGGAAGTTCATGAACACTTGATTGATTATCACAAAAGGGTATTTCAGAGACCCGATCAAGCAACCATTCTAGATCAGAGTATCTTTTAAAATTTAATGGATCTATCCATCTTGCATTAATTGCTTGTCTTGTCATATTAAACACACCTAAACCAGACTCCGGAGTTCTAGATCCTATTGGTCGAGCAGGCAAAGAATCTAAATCCTTAAAAATAACATTTCTGTGGCCCCAATGATTGTCGGGGGTATTACCTATTTGAGTCCATTCCCAACCTGGAAAAACAGTCAAATCAGCTGTAACTGAATCAGTGGAATTTATGTTGCATTGCTGAACAATTTCTTTTTGATCTCGCCAATGCTCAGGAGTTAAGCTTTCTGCATGATCATTGAAACTAAAAAAATCTAAGTTTGCACAATATCTAGCAAAGTCACATGCCATAGAACTATCATGAATTCCTTGCAAACCCATCATTGGCAATTCCAATGTAAAAGCATCAATAGAATAGGTAGTATGGACATGCAGGTCACCAAAAAGAATTTGGGTGTCATCAATAACTTCTTGTGAAGATTGAAATAAGCTCTCTTTGGTCTTGTAAAACTTCAAGTCGGATTCGTAGATCTTGTTTTCATTTCGAGGATCGCCTTCTACTGAACCTGGAGGTATATCTGAACCACATCCAATCAACCCAATGAGGAATAAAAATAGAAAACTTTTAGAATACTGAAATTTGGCCATATTTACTGATTAAGTCATCCTCAATTTTTCTTAGTTCAAATTCAAGATCAAACCTATTGCATAATCCATTATTCCAATTGTTGAGGAGCGATACATTAGGGTCTCCTATGTTAATGACTGTCTCTCTAACCAGGAGACATTTCTCTATATCAGTGGCAACATTAGTGTTTGCAAAGTTTAAGATATCATCCATATTTTTTTTATTAGATATTAATCGTAATTGACTTAAATTATCTAAGATCATAAAAGCTTGTTTAGAAGATGTATATTTTTCCCACTTAACATTAGCATTTTCAATAATGGGTAGTCCTTTTTTTGCAAAGTTAGACCATGCACTTAAGAAAGTTTCTTCCATTTGATCTCTTTCATCAGTTTTTGGATAAACATAACTAGAGACTGGTCCAAACTTATATTCCGTAGTGAGAAAAGCTATTTCAAGTCCATGTGCAGCACCTATAATGTTTGGAAAGTCTGCATAAAAACTTTTCTTTTGATCGTCCCAATCAAATCTATAGGCATAAATATTTTTATAGCCTGCTTTTTCAAGTTGAAGAAGTGGCTCATCAACTCCTCTTAGCTTCCAAGCCTCAGATCTGACACTCAGCCATAACTTATATAACTCAGGATTTTTTAATTCAATTTTTGGGATTGGTATAAGTCTTGTAAATGGATAGGTTCTTTTAGAAAAATAATTATTTGCACCAAGCCACAAAGATAATTCGTCTTTATTGGAACCAAAAATTACAGGAACATTTTTGGCATATTTTTTATTTCCAAGAGCAGATAGTATTCCTTCATTTGGAATCACAATATCATCTCTATTAACCAATGGAATGTAGTCGAATGTTTTTTTTTCTAGTTCAAGATATATTGAAAGAAAATCCTCTGCTTTAAAGTTTTTTAAAAACCTTCTTTGAGATTGCAAATCAAGCTCATTAAAGTTTTTGATAACATTGCCTGTTATCTTTGAGATGAAATTATTGCTAAATATATTTAATGAACCCAAATCGTTAATTACTGAGTTATTACTTGAGACTCCAAGAGATTCTTCAGCTGTGTAGGAAGTCGAATATCCTGATTGGGAAATAGCTTTATGAAAAAGTCCTTTGGAAAGAGGTGTTGCTAACATTGTCATTACGTTATGCCCACCTGCAGACTCCCCAAAAATTGTTACATTGTTTTTATCGCCATCGAAGTTGTGTATATTTTTTTGCACCCACCTAAGTGCCATAATGATGTCCAAAGTTCCAAAATTTGAAGATTTATCAATTCCATATTGAAGAGATTGAATTGCTGGATGACGAAACCATCCAAGAGGACCAAGTCTGTAATTAATTACTACAACAACAATTCCCTTCGAAGCAGATAATTTTGAAAAATTATAATAATCTTTTGTTCCAGTTGTATTACCTCCACCGTGGATCCAAAACATAACAGGTAATTTATCGTTACTATTTTTTTCTGGCTTATAAATATCTAGATATAAGCAATCCTCTGATCCAACTACTCCCTCTCCTTCAAGACCTGCATACCTAGATGGCTCCTGTATACAGCCACTTCCTTTGCCAGATAAAACCTTATTTGAAGATGGAATTTCTTTTGGGGCTTTCCATCTTAAATCCCCAATCGGTGGTTTTGCATAGGGTATATTTTTCCAAACAAAGACATCATCACTTTTAATGGCAGTACTTAATCCTGAAGTAGTTAAAACGCTGACATTAGCATGAATAAAAAATGGGATTGTTAATATACACAGATAGAATAATCTATTATATAAGTTGATATATTTGCTTAAAATCATTTTATAAAATCTAAATATTATTTCTTTACGTAATTAATAATATTAATATTACGCAATTATTAATTGTGTAATGAAATCCAACCATTAAAATTATTTACGAGGTATAAATAATATGTCATACAAATTTTCAACACAAACCGAAAGAACTAATCAATCGCTGCATGATGAGCTTATTGCGAAAGCTGAAGCAATGATACCTATTTTAAGAGAAAGATCTAATTCTGCAAACAGTGACAGGCGAATTCCTAAGGAAACAATTCAAGATTTTAAAGAAGCTGGATTTTTTAAAATACTGCAACCAAAAAAATATGGTGGATATGAATTAGATCCGCATACCTTTTCAGAGGTTCAAATAAGAGTTGCGCAGGGTTGCATGTCAACTGCATGGGTTCTCGGTGTCGTTGGAATTCATCCATTCCAATTAGCTCTTTACGATGACAAAGCACAAAAGGAAGTTTATGGAGATGATCCTGATACTTTGGTTTCCTCGTCTTATGCACCATTAGGTCAAGTCGAATTAGTTGACGGTGGTTTCAAACTTTCAGGTCATTGGCAGTGGTCAAGCGGATCTGAGCATTGTGAATGGGCATTACTAGGGGCGCTTGTTTTTCCTCCTGAGGGTGGTGCACCAGAATACAGAACATTTTTATTACCTAGAGAAGATTATGAAATTAATGACACTTGGCATTCAATGGGGCTCAAAGCTACTGGAAGTCAGGATGTTATAGTGAAAGATGTTTTTGTTCCAGATTACAGAACCCATAAACAATCTGACGGATTCAATCTCACTAATCCTGGATATGAAGTTAATAAAAATGATCTTTTCAAAATTCCATGGGGTCAATTATTTGTAAGAGCAGTATCCACACCAGCCATAGGTGCTACCAAAAGAATGCTTGAGCTATTTATAGAGGGTGCTAACAACAAGGCATCAAGTGATCCAGCAAAACTTGCAGGCGATACTCATACTCAAACCCTTGTTGCTGACGCGCATGCTGAATTAGATGCTATCGAAACAGTCATGTTTAGAAATTATGATGTGATGACGGATTTAGCTGGCAACCAAGGTGGTATACCTTTAATCGATAGGGTTAAGTTTAGATATGATGCCTCCCTAGTTCTTGAGAAATGCCTAAGTGTTGTTGATAAGCTTTTTGCTAACGCAGGAGGCGCATCAGTCTTTCTTGGAAGCGAAATACAAAAATTATTTTTAGATGTTCATACCGCGAGGGCTCATGTGGCTAATAATCCTGTGGGCTTTAGTCGCAATTTTGGTGCTATGCAGCTAGGTGTTGAAAATACAGATTATTTTGTTTAATAGCCTATAGGTGATAACCGCCGTCAACTGGTATGCAGTGACCCGTAATGTAGGCTGCTTTAGATGATGCCAAAAATAGTGCTGTTTCAGATACTTCTTCAGCTTGTCCAAATCTTTTTAAAGCAAGATTGTTCAACACTGCTTCATGCCAAGCCTCATCAAAAAATGTGTTTTCCTCATTAAGAAGTCTATGAAAAATTCCCGCATCAATAACACCCAAGGCAATTGAATTAGCTCTTACGCCATTGACTCCCTCTTCTTTGGCAATTCCTTTAATTAAATGCTCAATGGTTGCTTTTGGTGCAACAGATAATGCATCACCCGGTGGATACCTAAATAAACCAGCTGAACTAATAAATACTATTGATCCCTTAGATGCACGAAGTTCAGGAAGACTATATTGAACAAGATTAAAAAAACCATTTATATCAGACTCAATAACGTCTCTCCATAATTTTGAGTCAATCTCAGATATATATTTTTGAGGAATATTAAAACCAGCTGCGTTAACAACTGTATTAATGCCATTATGGTCCTTGCTGATCTTGGCTATGCAATCTTTAACTGAATCTTCATCAGTTAAATTTAGCTGGATAGCAGCTACTCCATCTTGCGCATCTTCTATTTTTTTTGCTTCCTCTAAATTTGAATTATAAGAGAAAACTACGTTTGCACCTGCTTCATGGAAGCTCTTCACACATGCTGAGCCTACTCCACCAGTGCCCCCAATCACAAATACGCAACCATCTTTAAAATTTCTATCTGTCATATTTTTTCAAATAATTTACCATCTTGGAGTATAGCATCGAGTGATGTAATAAACTGTGCGCCATAAACTCCATTAATAAGTCTATGATCATAAGATAGCGAGATTGGCAAAACTTCTTTTTCTTTTAAGCTTTTTGAAGAATTTAAATATGGTTTTTGATAGGTCTTAGAGAGGCCTAAGATTGCAACTTCAGGGGGGTTAATAATGGGAGTAAAAAATCCACCGCCAATATTTCCAAGCGAAGAAATACTAAAAGTTGCTCCCTTTAAGTCATCAGGTTTTATCTTCTTATTCTTTGCTTTTTTTGCAAGCCCGTTAATTTTCTTAGATATTTCTTGAACAGATAATTTATCCGCATTCTTAATATTTGGAACCATTAATCCTCTTTCTGTATCAACGGCTATTCCAATATTTACATAATCTTTAGAAATATAGCCATCCACACTTTCATTCAGAGAGGAGTTAAGCAATGGAAATTCCTTAAGTAAATTTGAAACTGCATAAACAATAAATGCTAAAGGTGAAATACTTATTTTTTCCTTTTTTTTAGATTTTCTAATACCTGAAATCAATGAAAAATCTATTTCGTGATGCTGAGTTACATGAGGAATATTTATCCATGAATTATGTAAATTCTTTAAAGCAGTTCTCTCGAATTTAGTAAATGATTTCTCTTCTATTTTGCCCCACCGAGAATAATCAACATTTGGCTGATTGAATTTAAATCCTAATGATTCTTGTCCAGATAACTTCTTCTGAACAAAGTTATGTAAATCAGTTTTTAGAATTCTTCCCTTAGGGCCTGTAGGTTGAATCAAATTTAAATCGATTCCAAATTCTCTAGCAAGCTTCCTTACTGCTGGGCCTGCATAAACATTAAATTTTGACTGGGTAACTGGCTGAGCTTTAATAGGTGTTGCACTAGTATTTGTATGGACATCTCCTTCAGCAGGAACTTCGGTTTCAGGTGGGACAATTTCTTTATCACTAAACGGTAGTGAGGACGCTGCGGTTTCGATTTCTAAAAAAATATTTCCTGCAGAAACTTTATCGCCAATATCTACATTGATTTTTTTTATAATGCCTTCAACCGGTGTTGGGACTTCCATAGCAGCTTTTTCTGATTCAAGAACTATAATTGAGTCATCTTGATTTACTTGATCTCCAACTTTAACGCAGAGTTCTATAACCTCAACGTCTTCAGCATCACCTAAGTCTGGAATATGTATATCTTGAATGGCTTTTGATTCATCAGTATTACTAGTTTTTGATTGAGTAGAATTTTTGCTAGTCTTATCTTCCTGAAACTCAATCTCAACAATAGAGTCGCCCTTAGATACTTGATCTCCGAGAGATATTTTTATGTCTATAATTTTTCCAGCATCGGGTGAAGGAACCTCCATTGCAGCCTTTTCAGACTCTAGGACAATTAATGGATCCTCAGCTGAAATAACGTCACCCTTTTTTACACAGACCTCAATTACTTCAACTTCATTTGCATCACCAAGATCAGGGACTTGTACAACTTTCTTCAAATTACACTTCCCATGGATTTGGCTTATCTTTTTTAACACCTAGTTTTTTGTAAATTGTGTTAAGTTCTTGCTTAGTAATGATTCCTGATTTGAAAAGCGCATAAATACTAGTTTGAACAATTGTCTTTGCGTCTACCTCAAAAAACTCTCTCAATCTTTGCCTAGAATCGCTCCTGCCAAAGCCATCTGTTCCCAACACATAGTAATCCGAGGAAACATATGGTCTGATCTGTTCAGGGTATGCACGCATATAATCTGTTGAGGCCACAACTGGCACTTTTGAATCATTGAAAACTTTATTCAAATAAGTTTCTCTTTTTGACAAAGGATTCATAATTTTTTCTCTTTCTGTTTCCATGCCATCCTTTCTTAGCAAATTGAAGCTTGTTGCACTCCATACTTCAGCACTAATGCCAAATTCTTTAAGCATTTCTTTTGCCTTAATTGACTCATTTAAAATTGCTCCAGAGCCAACTAGCTTCACTGAGGGTGATTTTTCTTTTTTAAGGCAATAAATGCCTTTGATAATGCCCTCCTCAGATCGCTTTGGTTGAGATAGCTGAACATAATTCTCATTAGTAATAGTCAAGTAATAAAAAACTTTTTTACGCTTGTAATACATTTCTTCAATTCCGTGACGCGTTATGACCGAGAGCTCATAACCAAATGCGGGATCATATGAAAGACAGTTAGGAATAGTTGCTGAAAGCAGATGAGAATGACCATCCTGGTGCTGGAGACCCTCACCATTAAGGGTTGTCCGGCCTGATGTTGCACCAATTAGAAAACCTCTAGCCTGAGAGTCACCTGCTGCCCAAGCTAAATCATGAATTCTTTGAAAGCCAAACATAGAGTAAAAAAGATATATTGGAATCATTGGGAGGTTGTAGTTTGCGTAAGAAGTTGCAAGTGCTAGCCAAGCAGAAAATGCTCCTGCCTCAGTTATGCCCTCTTCAAGCATTACTCCTTCCTTGCTCTCTTTGTACCACATAACCTGATCTGCATCTTCGGGCTGATATTTTTGACCCTCAGATGAGTAAATACCGATCTGCCTGAAAAGTGCTTCCATTCCAAATGTTCTCGCCTCATCTGGGACGATTGGGACTATCCTATCTCCAATATTCTTATCTTTAATTAAGTCAGTCATGAGTCTAACAAAGGTCATTGTTGTTGAAATTTTCTTATCACCTGAACCATCAAGGTATTTTTTAAAATGTTCCAAAGAGGGTTTTTTCAATGGTTTATCATCAAAAACTCTAGCAGGAATTGGCCCTCCAAGTTTTTCTCTAGATTCTTTTAAATATTTATATTCTTTTGAATTTTTTGCAAATTTTATATAAGGAAGCTTTTCTAAATCTTTATCTAAAACTGGAATATCAAATCTATCTCTAAAAGCTTTAAGATTATCAGTTGTTAGCTTTTTAACCTGGTGAGTAGTATTGTCTGCTTCCCTTGATCCAGTCCCATAACCTTTAGTTGTTAGAGCAAGAATAACAGTTGGAGCGCCTTTGGTATTAACGGCCTTGTGATAGGCTGCATAAACCTTATAAGGGTCATGCCCTCCTCTATTTAATTTGTAAATATCCTCATCAGTTAGATCTTCAACCATCTTTAGAACCTCAGGATCCTGACCAAAAAACCTCTCTCGAGTATAAGCTCCCCCTTTAGCTTTAAAATTTTGAAGTTCTCCATCAACAACTTCATCCATTAACCTTTGAAGCCTTCCTTTGCCATCTCTTGATAAGATCTGATCCCAGTGCCTTCCCCAAACTACCTTTAATACATTCCATCCCGAGCCTCTAAACTCTCTTTCTAGCTCCTGAATAATTTTATGATTTCCTCTAACAGGACCGTCCAACCTCTGCAGGTTGCAGTTAATTACAAATATCAAATTTTCTAGACTTTCTCTGCCTGCTAATCCGATAGCACCTTTTGATTCAGGTTCGTCCATTTCGCCATCGCCACAAAAGACCCATACTTTCCTATTTTTTCTCTCAATAAGACCCCTGGCAGACAAATACCTCATTACGTGTGCTTGATATATACCCATTATCGGTCCCAAACCCATTGATACTGTTGGAAATTGCCAATAATCTGACATCAACCATGGGTGCGGATATGAGGATATTCCGGGCTTATCTACTTCTCTTCTGAAGTTATCTAGATCTTTTTCAGTTAATCTACCCTCGAGAAAACTTCTTGCATAAATACCAGGTGAACAATGGCCTTGAAAATATATTAAATCTGCTTCTCCGCTCTCATTACCCTTAAAGAAATAATTAAAACCAATATCATAAAGAGTTGCAGCTGAGGAGAATGTTGAAATATGGCCTCCAAGCTCATCCTCTGATTTATTTGCTTTTAAAACCATTGCTAGAGCATTCCATCTAATGTAAGAGCGGATCTTGCGCTCCAAAAATAAGTCTCCGGGCATTCTCGCCTCATCAGTTATTGGTATCGTATTCCTGAATGGAGTTGTAAGATTGAATGTGGGTATTGTGCCAGAAGCAGTTAGCTTTGATGCTAACTCGCTCAGTATTAGGGATGCCCTCTCCGGACCATTTTCATTGATAACGTTGTCAAGCGCTTCTAACCATTCAAGAAGCTCGTAATCTTCGCTTATTTGTTTATTTTTACTCAAAATTAATTCCCATGTAGTTTATTATAAGTAAATATTTAAAAAACCGCATACCATAAGAGGCTAAATATGAGATTTGCTTATCATCCATCAATGTGCGATCCCTCGTTCTATCTTGAGCTTGGAAAAGCAGCTGAAGTTGCAGGATTTGATGTTATTACTTTTCCAGATAGTATTTGTTATCCGAAAGAGTGTGATTCCACATATCCATATAACGATGATGGTTCAAGAGAATTCCTTGATGGAGTTCCTTTTTTGGAGCCTTTTAGTATTATTCCTGCCATAGCAGCGGTAACTTCAAAGCTTGAGTTCTCAACATCCGTTTACAAACTTGCACCAAGACAAGCGGTAACAACTGCCAAATTTGTTACTACACTAGGCGTAATGACAAATAACAGATTTCATTTTGGTATTGGAGTTAGTCCCTGGTATGAAGACTTTTTAGCAACTGGAGAACGCTGGGAAAAACGTGGTAAAAGAATGGATGAACAAATTGATATTCTCAAAGGGCTAATGGATGGAAATTACTTTGGATATAAAGGTGAGTTTTATGACATTCCTGAGCTAAAGCTTTGCCCTGTTCCAACAAAACCAGTCCCAATATTAGTTGGAGGCCATTCAAATCTTGCATTAAAAAGAGCAGCGAGAGTTGGTGATGGGTGGATAAGTGCAGGTCTCACAATTGAAGAAACTGAAACTCTAATTAACAAAATTAATAGCTATAGAAAAGAATTTGGAACATTAGATCACCCGAGCTATCAATTTCAGGTTATGGGTGAGGCTGCATATTCACCTGATGGAATAAAACAGTTAGAAAGTCTTGGAGCGACAGAGGTAATTGTTGCTTTCAGAAATGCTTATGAGGGTGGGCCCGATGATAGAACTCTTGAGGGTATGATTGCAGAAATAAACTGGTACGCAGAGGAAGTTATACACAAAGTAAAATAACTGGTCGGGATGGCCGGATTTGAACCGACGACCACCACACCCCCAGTGTGGTGCGCTACCAGGCTGCGCTACATCCCGAATGTCAGATATTATACGAATTTTTTGATTTCTTAAATTAAAAGGTAAAAGATACACATTTTTTAATCTTTATTGTATTATGTCGTTCCTGTTATGGATTTCTAACAGGATATTTAGTTTCATAATTGGTTGTAATCATTTATGATAAAAACTAAAATAGCTTTTAACCGGAGATATAATGGCTAAATTAAAATTTAAGATCAGACACTTTTATACATATATGGTTGCTTTTGTTGCTTCAATTTTTGGGGCTAATTTAGATGCTCAAGAATCTGCTAATGGAAATGAAAATGCAGCCAAAGAAGAAGCTTCAGGTCAATTAAGTGCAGGTGCCATTGCAGCAGCAGTTGCTGCGGCTGCAGCTATTGCAGCAGTTGCTGGTGACGGTAGTTCATCAGATCCAACTCCTGTCCCAACATTGCCTCCAACCGTTCCTCCAACGACTCAACCTCCAACAACAGCAGCACCAGTTACTCCAGCTCCAACAATCGTTGAAGAATATGAGATTGTTGTAGAAAATACTGTTGAAGAAGCTGTAACAGCTACTAGATATGTTGATGCAGAGGGTAACCCCACAGCTGCTGCAACAAGAACTGGTACCGCAACTAGAACAACCACAACTACATATACAGCTACTTCTACTGATCCAGCAGATGATTACAGAGGTGAGGCTTATGCTACATTTATTGAAACTTCTAATGGTGTAGGTTTATATACTGTTCAGCTAGAAGATGATACATCTGTAGAAGAATACGAAGCTGTTTTTGATAATGATATCGAAGAATATGAGACTGGTGAGACTGTTGAAGTACCGGTTTCTGATGGTTCGCCTGCAACTTCAACCGCTACTGCCACAAGAACTGCAGATGGTGGTTAATTAGTATTTAAAATAATATTCAATTAAATACGACTTTCTAAAAGGATAAATATATTGCTCAGACCTCAAAACAAGGTCTGAGTTTTTATCTACCCAATATTTATTAATATATTTCCATTTTAAAAACTCTGTCTCGACCTGCTCGTAAAAAACACGTGTCATTAGTTTATTGTCTAGATATATTATTTCCTCATCATGCGAGTATCCTAGTTGTGAGAATTGAGATATGAGAGCCTTTGGCTCACTAAAAAAGATATTTGATTCAAAAGAATTTAATTCAATATTAAAGACTGATTCTTGATGATAAAAAGAGTTTTCAGGTTGTGCTGAGACTTTAATTATTTTTCCATTTTTAGTGTAGATCTTATAGCTTTCATTTGTAATCCACTCATAAATACCATCATCAATTGATAGTAAAGATGCCGTAAAATTTAAATATTTTCCAGAAGAAATTTTTATAAATGAAAATTTTTTCTCATTGAAGAAGTCCTGATCAACTTCAATATTAGGTGCACCTCTAGCTACAACATCTACTACCCCAGATGCTTCTATCCAATTTATTTGCTGGCAAGAACTAAGAAATAAAGAAATTAAAAATATTCTTTTAGTCATATAAATCATCAAAATCAATGAACAGATTACCATAGCTAGATTGCTCAGTAATTCCATACAAATGCATATTATGCTGAACCAATTGAGCTCCATCTCTCGTTAAAGGTCTTAATCCAAAACTTGAATAGCCTTCTCTATAATTATTTGAGAATATTTCTAGTGGCACATGAAAATAAAATCCCTTATCAAAGCTGCCCTCTCCAAACTCATACTCACTTATATCAGTGAGTGAAAAGAATGCTCCTAAAATTAATCCTGAAGGAAATCTTCTAGAAAAATCAAAGTTGAAACCTGAGTCTTTAGCTAAAAATCGACCGCCTCTTATTGTAAAAAGTATTTGAGACCTCGGTTCACGATAGTAGAAATTTACATGCCCTGTTGTGGTCTCGTAATCTAGTAACTTAAATAACATATTATATTCTCGTTGCTTCACTCTCCATGCTTCAGCTCCAATGGCAAAATTTCTATAAAAAGGTCTGAATAAAATTTCACCTCCTATACCTGCAAACATTGATTCCAAAATACCACCGGTCAACTTCGCATAAATATCTTTATGTAGCTGCATGAAGTAATCTATTTGCAATCTCTTAATGTTGTAGTCATTGCTTTCTTTAAGGTATTTAACAATGTCTGTCCTAACATGAGGTAAAACACTGTCTGAGGTCAGCTTTAGGTTATCAAATGTATCAACTAAGCCAATTGAACCATGACCTGTAATTGCTAATGATCTTGATAATTTTGTTTCAGAATATAGGCTGAGGCTAAGATCTCCCAAGAAAAAACCATCAGGGCCTCCAATTTGCGTTCTCAGTTCAGGTGCAATATTAAAAAAGTTGGCTGGATACTTTCCAATAGGTCTAAAATCATAACTTTGATTTTCAAATCCTGCAGATTCAAATTCCATTTCTCTTACTGATAATTGATATAGATTTTCATCTTCATATTTTTTAAAGCTATCTCTGTTAACGGTAATTTTGCTTAGATTTAAACCAGCATTTTGATTGATAACTTCAAATTTTTTAACATTATCAGGAACTATTTCATCTAGAGTTCTAATAACTCTTCCAGACGATCTGATAATACTATTATGTTTTGTTTGAGCATATGTAATTGAAAAAGTTTCATTACTATCTGAAAGATTAGCTTCCCTTACGAAGAAGTTATTTTCTTTTAATTCAGCAAGAGTGCCTTTATACAGTTGATCTTTACTAGAAGAAGTTATTTTTTTTATCTGAGATGAATTTTGCTTAGGAGTATATTCATCATTTTTTGCAACAACTGGATTCTTTTTTTTCCAAAATCCTGACGCTGAGAAACCAAAACTAATTGTATTTCCTTTAATAAACGAGGCATTTAAGCTGATAGATTTATTAATAGGATAAACTATTCCAAAATTCCACTTCGATTGAGGCTGTCTTACATCTTCAAAGGCAAACCTAAAAGAGTCTTTACCAAATGGGAAACCTTCTTTTTTATAATCAACACCATCGTACTCAAGTTTTAATCTTATGCCTCTAGTATTGGGAAGAATAGTTTCTATTCCACCAAAAATTCCCATGTCACCAGTAAAGTATTTTTTTAAATCAGGCTCTCCTCCTTGAGTGTCCCCTGATATTCCATTCCTAACCTCAAATCTCCTATCAATGTTTTTTAATGGATTACTTATCTTATTACCTGCTAGTCCACCAAAACCAAACCCAAGAGTTAAATCAAAATTTCTTATAAATTTTGATAAAGTAATGAATTCTGCTCCAAATATATCAGTTCCAGCAAAGTCTCTAAATCCAATTGCTACCTGAGGAATATACTGCTGCTCTCTTAATAATCTTAGTTTGATGTCAAAACCTTTGTCCTTATACGATTGGCCGCCACTAAATGCTCTAATGTCACTATATAGTGCATTATTAATCTCCGTATATTGATATGCTGCCTCTAACCAACTAAATGGGTAAGCAATAATTGATCCTCTGAGATATGGATCGGAATGGGCCAAAGAGAAGCTAACTGTTCCCTCTTCATGAAATCTCGAATTTGGATTCTGGATTATTCCGATAGTACTATAGTTTGAAAATGATGAGATATCATTGTGTAAAAAAATATAGTCCCTAACTCCTGCATTTATATGACTTGTAAATAAAAAAATAAATAAAACTGATAGCCTAATTAACATATTGAACGAAATAAGGCACCAAGGGGTATTAATCGTTTATGCTATTTAGAGAGGCTAAGGAAATAGCTAGACTGCTCACAATAGGAGCAATAGTTGAGGCATATTGAACTCCTGAAAGTCTACCAATATCTCTTGGAGCATAAATAATTGAACCAGGATAAAGAGTAATATCATTTTCGAATAGGCTAAACTTTGAATTATAGATACTAGTTTTACCATCTGGATCTATGACAACAATTTCTTTAAAACTAGATTCTTTTAGGCCTCCTGCTAGCTTTATATAATCTGAAACTGTTAACTTTGGATCATATTTCGAATTAGAGGGATTTCTAAAATCACCAAACGTATATATAACTTTTTGTATTGGGGGTATAACAATTCTGTCATTATGCATTAATCTAATATCGTTCTCACCGTCGGAGAGTTTATCAACATCAAACTCAGCTAGAATTCTTCCGTTTGGTGTTTGTGACCTTAGTTCCTCGGCAAGTAAATCTAGAGCTGAAGAATTTACTGATGTTCCTGGCCTTCCAATGTTGGAAATTATAAAGTTAACAGTATCTGAATAATTTAATTGGGCATATTGAGTTTGTTTTTCAAGCGCATCTTCTCTAAATAATGCTGCACCGTAAATGTATGCATCATTTGTATAACCCCCAGCTCTAGCAATTAAATTGGACAGTTTTTCGCCCTCTGTAATGAAATAGCTTCCAGGATTTTTTACCCTACCAGAAATATGGACCACTTTTGCTGAATCAAGTTCATTCTTGAATGAAGGAACTAAGACAGAGTCACGAGGTTTTAATATCACATCTTCATATGAATTATCTTTAAAATTAACATATTGCGATCCTCTTAGATCAGATCTCTTAACTAGCAAAGACCCGTAACCTAGGTAGTCCTCTGTAAAACCTCCTGCATAGTTAATTGCATCGATTAAAGTTTCATCTGGAAGAATCTCAAATATTGCTTCGTTAGCTACAGCACCAGATACAGGTATATTTTTATAGGAAGATTTAACAAGAATTACATCACCTGATCTAAATTGTGTTGAATAATCAAAGTCACCTTTTATCAAAATATTATATAAATCTACAATCTTTAAAATTGAGCCATTTCTCTTATGTTCAATTCTTCTGTATGAACCTTTATCATCAATTCCGCCTGCAACGTTCAAGGCTGACAGGATATTTGAGCCTGCACTAAGTGTATATATTCCTGGCGAAAGAACATTACCTAAGATAAGAATCTGAACATCTCTGAGCTTGCCTAATTGAATAGTAGGTTCAACGCTTGGAGCTTTGGTTTGAAAGAATGCAGAAATTGATTTTTCAGCTTGATCAAGAGAAAGTCCGGCAAGATATACCTTGCCATACTTCGGTATTAGAATCGATCCGTCTCTGAGTATTTCTAAACCTTCCATTGATTTCACTTCACCAGAAAGAATTAGATTAAGCTTATCCCCAACATCTAAGATATATTCACCAGAAAGGTTTGGAATATTAATGGGCATAAAAGATGATTGAATGCTTTTAAAAAAAGAGCTTCCAAATCTTTCAAGAGAATTATCGTCTTCGGTAATATCTTCATCAAATCTCTTTTTTAATGCATTCAGCTGGTCACTTAGCTTGTTAAGTATGATTTTATTTTTTTCAAGAGAGGTTTCTGACCTAAAAAGCTCTTCAATCTCCCTTTCTTCATTAACTTGATTTTTTATATCAATCTCATCTCTTATTGAGGGAGGCAGGCCTTCAAGAAACTCTTCGCTAAGTAAAGAATTGTTAACTTGGGAATAGAGGTTAACTGATAAAAGACTAATAACTAAAAAAAACTTTTTCATATATGAATTATAACTTAATCATAAGGTTAGTTAATTAAAATATAAATTATCCTAAGATTTTTAGATCTATTCCAACCCTGCCCTTAGCACCTGAGTAAATTGCCTTAAACAGGAGGAAATTTTTATTAAATAAAAATTTAAAAAAATATAACACGCCATTTCTTTTTAGCACCCTAATAAAGACAATCATTACCAAGCAAATATTTCTAATAAAGCTCATATCGAAGTATTTATTGTGGTTGATGATGGTATTTTTTATAAGATAGTAAACCTTTATATCTGAGTATTTTCTTTGTGTTACATCTGGATGAAAGTGTTTCGCAGAAAGTATAGTTCTTACATTGCCTGCAGCCCTTAACCTATAAAAATAGTCAACTTCATCGCCCATAATAAAATAATTTTTATTAACATTTCCTATTTTTTTAATTGAATCTGATTTTATTAGTGCTCCATTAAAGAGATGAGCAAAATCATAATCATGATTTCCAAGGTCTGATAACTCACTAATACTGTAGTATTTTCTTTTAGTTGCAAACAATATGGGATTTTTTTCAGAGTTTAATTTTGGTATTGGAAAAACAAAGCTGGTTTTATCATTTTCATCCAATACGCAAGATGATACACATGCATCTAAATCATTTAAATTGTCTTTTAGTGTTCTGAGCGCCTCCTTTTCAGGAAAACCGTCGTCATCCATTAGCCAGCAGGCATCAAAATTATATTTAATACAGTATTCAATACCAGCACTCCAGCCACCCGCTGAACCAAGATTATCTTGCTTGAGTTCACTTACATTATGATATTTTATAACTTCTGAAGTATCGTCTGTACTTCCATTATTTACTACAAGAATCTCATCAGGCAAATAAGATTGACTTTTTAAAGAATCAATACACCTTGAGAGTAATTGACTTCTATTATGTGTAACAATGACAGTAATTATTTTCACAAAAACTGATTAGTGCTTTTTATACAAAGATAGAATCTTGTTAACAACCTTAGTACCGTCGTGTTTTCCAGGAAATTCTTCGTTTTCAAAATCTTGAACATAAACTTTAACTGGTAAATTATTTAGGGGCTTAGAAAGAATTTTTACATAGTTAACTTTTTTTTGCCTACTCGATTTATTTACAAGCATATGTGTAAATAATTCATTCATTTTAAAATGCCTCGAGTCTGAATAGCAAAGATATTTATAAGCACCTTCTATATAATTATGAGCCTTGTATTTTGGTGTCTCATAATCACCTCCAATGTTCGTAATAAAATATTTTAAGGCTTTCTTGTTGTCTGATATTGATCTAGCCATTCCTCTAGTTAGATAGGTTGGGTATAAAGAAGAATGCTGAGTGCCTGCAGAATATATAATTATGTCTGCAGCACTTACAGCTAACTTTGCTCTATACGAACATTCCACATATGTCTCATGACTCTCAAGAAAAGCTTTCTTTTCAATAGTGCTCAACTTCTTAAAGTATTTTTTATCAGGATAATCATCTACCAAATATACTCTATCAATACTTACGTTTGATCTTAATTCAACTATTTCTGCTTCAGAGTAAAGCATTTCACCATTTCTTCTCATTCCGACTAGTTTTTTGTTCTCAAGGCTTGTAGGAATTACCGAGCCTGTGAGATTAAACAGCTTTTCAATTTCAAGAGATGCAAATTCAATATTACGTTTATAGTAAATAAAGGCCCCTGCGTAAATACAGTTTACTAATGAACAATCCTTAAAATTAAAGGGTTCTGAGTTGGATCCTTTTTCAATAAGATCTAAATTCTTAATAAAAATTTTTAGGAAGTTTTTAATAGCATTCAATTTATTCTGATCAATAAAATGATTATCAAAAAAAGTTATTTTTCTTGAATTAATTTCGGCTAATAAATCTTTCTTAATTTTCTCCGAACTTTTATTTTCTGCAAATCTATGATCAAAAATCCAATTATTTGCACGATAGTCAGGATCATCTTTTGGCAGCATTAATTGCTGAACTTTTCTAATATCTGATGGTCCCAACATATTAAAAAACTTACGAATCTCCCCTGTAGATTTGCCATCATCGTAAGCATTAACAATTGAAGTTATATTTACGTTTCCTATTGACTGTAATGCTGGAATAATTGTTCCAGCGCCTCTCCCTCCATTGAAGATAACTATGTTGATCATTAATAATAAGTCTCCATTAAATAATCATTTAAATGATCCTAAGTTTTTGAGGAATCAAGTTTATAGCTTATATCACTCTGATCTAAGAATAAAATATTCTCATATGGTACCCATGCCCAAGAGTTGACAGCAAAGTTAAGCCAAACAAACATGACAAGACATGAGTAGAGTACGATACCCATGATAATAAATGCTTTACTATTTTTTGGGAAAATATCAGGGAGAGAAGCAAAAATTGCTATCTGAAGTGGTAAAAGGAATAGAGCTATTCGATCAATAAATGTTGAAAAGCTCGTGATGAATAATAGAGAAAATAAAAAAATTGATGAAAATGAAAATAATGTCCAAAGATTGCTATAAACGTCACTAAAACCAAATCTAGACTTGTAGTATAAAAAAATTACTGAAGGTGGGATTAGCATTCCTAATCTAAAAATTGCACCTGATGATGAATATTCAGACTGTATGTAGTGTATAAATATTCTTTCAACAGCGCTCTCTAATAAAACAATACTCATTGCTAAAAGCAATAGCCCAATACCAGAAAATATCCAAAACCTATTTCTTGTAGAAACAAAAATTGCCATAGGAAGCATTAACAAAGAAGCTTTGTGTATTAAAGAGGCAATAATAATTAAAATTACAAATCTTCTAATGTTATTATCTTGAAGAAGTGTGATGCCATACATTATTAATCCCAATGCTGCAGCCTGCCTTACATAGCCCATTGATACTACATTTATTAAATATGGAATGGCAACAACGATCCCAAGAATAGGTCTTGATAAACCAAAACTAAATTGTACCAGTCCTATACTGAAAATAATTGCAGCAATAATATTTACCAATACATAACCATGCAAAATATTGTTTCTCCAATCCAGCGGACCATAACTAGATGCATCAGAGGTATATAATTGTCCTGCAATCCAATTGATTAATCCAAAAAGTGGATCATTTGAAGTAAAAATTGCATCGTAAAAACTAAGTTTTGCTACTTCAAAATATATCGCTTTGTAGTTGAGCCAATCACCACCAACTTCATATCTAAAACCAATAAAAAAAACTAGTACAAAAAAACAAATTAACTTAAAGAGAAAAGCATTGAATTTTACTCTTTTTTGGATACCAAAATTTTCTGATGTTACTATTCTGTATGGTGATACAAAAAGTGCAAGTGCTGCAAAAAAAGTGAAAAAAGTCCAATAAGCCAGCATAAAGAATCAGTTTTTTTTATAGTATCTTTTATACCATTTAACAAATTTTTCTACACCATCATAAATGTTAGTTTGAGGAACGAATCCAACATAGTTGTTTATAGCATCTATATCTGCAAAGGTAGATTCTACATCGCCAGGTTGCATATCCATAAATGATACTTTTGCTTTTTTACCAACAGATTCTTCAATGAGCTGAATAAAATCCATCAACTTTGTTGGTTTATTATTTCCGATATTAAAAATCCTATATGGAGCAGACGAAAAACTTGGATCAGGTTTTTTAGGGTTCCAGGTGCTTGATCGAGTAGGAATTTTCTTAGTTAATTCATATATTCCAGTTACGATGTCATCGACATATGTAAAATCCCTAAGCATATTTCCGTGGTTATAAACTTCTATTTCCTTGCCCTCAATAATGTTTTTTGTAAATATAAATAAGGCCATATCTGGTCTGCCCCATGGACCATATACAGTAAAGAATCTTAGTCCTGTTGATGGTATGTTAAATAAATGAGAATAAGTATGAGCCATTAGCTCATTAGATTTTTTTGAGGCCGCATACAAAGAGATTGGATGATCCACATTATCACTTACAGAAAATGGTATCTTCTTATTCATTCCATAAACAGAGCTGCTTGATGCGTATACAAGATGTTTAACTTCAAAATCCCTGCATAGCTCGAGGATATTAAGAAATCCTAGTATATTTGAGTGCATATATTCCTCAGGATTTGTTAGAGAATATCTAACTCCAGCTTGTGCTGCTAAATTAATTACGTGATCAATTTTATGGTTATAGAATAAGTCTTTTAATTCTTCTTTTTGATTTAGATCAAATTTGTGAAATTTAAATAACTCAGAATTAATATTCTTTAATCTATCCTTTTTGAGCTGGACGTCGTAGTAATCATTTAAATTATCAACACCAATTACGTTATATCCATTTTCAATAAATCTTTTAGCTGTATGGAAGCCGATGAAACCTGCACACCCAGTAATTAGTATGTTCATTGATTATTAGCTATTAAATTTCTTAATTTGAAATCTAATCAATAGCACCAAAACTGAGATAAGCATACCAAAAAAAGTATAGCTCAAAACAAATCTAGTTCTTTGCGGGCTTGATCTTAATTCGGGTATATATGAATTATCAATTGGTTTAAGTACGTAATGAGATCTAACATTTGCAAACATCTTCGTCTTGATCTGATTTTCAATTAAAGAGCTGATCGAAGTCTTTATATTGAGTTGCTCTGTTTGATTTAGCTGATCCTGCAAATAAGCGAGAGAGGCATTTGCCTCTTCAATGTCATTATATCTTTGAAGCTCATTAACTTCCTGAACTATTAAATCCACAAGCTGTTTCGCAAATATTGGTGACCTATGTTTAACTCGAACGACTAAAAATTGGCCAGCTTTATCGTCTAAAAAAGCCGCGCTTACTGCGGCCCTATAAGCCTCATAAGATTTAAAAAAGGTTGGTTCCTCCATCCATTTCTTGCTTTCAAGATCATAAATATCATCATCATAAATTGGTTTTGATAGTTTCTCATTAAAGCTTTTTATAGCTATCAGATCTCTTTTAACATTCTCAAACGAAACAAGATGTCTAAAGAAATCTCTTGATAGAATTGTATATAAAGACATATTTAATCTACTTGCGGTTGATGTATTGAGATTAATGCCTGCTAATTGAGCGATCCCACCCAACGCAGACCCAGATTGAGACGGAGATGTACCAGAGTCAACATTTACAAGAATTGCGTCTGACTCCCATTCTTTTGGCAGTAAAAGAGCGATGATTGAAAGACTAATAGCGAATAGAAAACCAAGCTTTATAAGGAGCCATTTTTTTGAAAAAATATATAAAAAAATCTCAAAAATTTCGTAAGATTCACTTTTATTATTAACTTCCATAACTTAGTTTAATGGATTATATATTTTTATATTTCATTTGTAGATAAAATTAATAATTATTGTTCCTGAACCAAGAAATAAACATTAGTATATTCCACAGCTTTACAGTATTGTCAGAGTGGCTTGACTTATGGTTGCTCCAAATGGTATCAATTTGTTTTGAATCAAATAGCCCCAAGGATTTAATACTTTGATCATTTAATAAGTCTTCTGCCCATTCTGCTAATTCAGATCTCAGCCATGCTCCTACTGGAATCCCAAAACCTGATTTTGGTCTTTCGAAAAGCTCAGAGGGAACAAATTTGGAGAGAATAGATCTTAATGGCAATTTCCCACGGTTTTTTTTGTATAACATATTGTCCGGAAATCTCCATGCCTCTTTAGCAACAGCATGACTAAGAAATGGTGCTCTTGTCTCAAGGCTATTGAACATTGCTGCTCTATCGACCTTTGTAAGAATATCTTCTTTTAAATATGTTTCAATGTCACATAACATCATATTTTCAACCTGACTAAGAGATTCATGAAATTTGAGCTTAAGCTGTGATTCATATGAATTAATAAAATTATTTGAAAATAAATGGCTGTTGTCATGCCATTCAGTGCAAAGACTCGCATATAAATCAACATCATCTTTTACATTACCTAGTTTGGAGCTGAGCCTCCTGACCTTTTGACTAAAAAAGTTAATGCTGTTTTCTCTCATGTTTCTATTAAAAATGCTTTGGCCTGCATCTAGCAGCATATCCGGCAAGGAATTTAAAAAGCCTCCAATAAATTTTCGCCCGCTAAATGGCATCCACGACAGATATTTCCAAATATTTTCACCCCAAAAATATCTGTTATAACCAGCAAACATTTCGTCACCGCCATCACCTGAAAGAGCTACGGTAACATCTTGTTTTGCAATTTTTGAAACTAAGTAGGTGGGAATTTGTGAGCTATCAGCAAACGGTTCTGAATAAATGTTTGGCAGTTCAGGAATTACATCGATAGCTTCCTTAGGCTGCAAAAATGCAGTTGTATGATCTGTTTCCAAGTGATTAGCAACTTTTTCTGCATAAACAGATTCATCATAAGTAGGATCATCAAATCCAATTGTAAACGTTTTAATTGGCAGTGAAGAAACTGATTGCATCATTCCTACTATCAAGGACGAGTCTATACCGCCACTTAAGAAAGCTCCAAGAGGAACATCAGAAATCATTTGATCTTTTACTGACGCTAATAACCTATCCTCTATTACTTCAAGGCCTTCTTCATAGGTTTTAAATTTATTATTTTTGGCATTATAAAATTCTTCTTTTAAATCCCAGTAATAACTTTTAGATATATCCAATGAGTTAACACAAACCTTTATAACCTGACCTGGCTGAACTTTATAATAATCCTCGTAAATGCTATGTGGTGCAGGAACATAGCTGTAATTCATATATAACTTCAAAGCACGTAAGGAAATTTTATTATTAAAGTTTGGATGTTTTTTGAATGATGATAAATCAGACCCAAAAATAAAATTTTTTGAATCACCACCGAAATATAATGGCTTCTCGCCGAATCTGTCTCTTGCAAGCAATAACATATTTTCTTTTTTATCGTAAAGAGAAATAGCAAACATACCGGTGCATTTTTCTATTGCAGCATTAAAGCCATACACTTCAATTGCAGCTAGGATTGTTTCAGTATCTGAGGTGCCTCTCCATTGATATCCCATATTTAATTGATTTATTTCATTTCTTATAGATTGATGATTATAAATTTCACCATTAAAACAAATTACATATCTATTAGTTTTTGATAGCATGGGCTGACTGCCATGTTTAGATAAATCAAGAATGGATAGTCTCCTGAAACTCAAGAATATTTTTTTATTATTGTCAGACCATAACTCATGATCATCAGGGCCTCTGTGTGAAATCTCTTTTGACATTGCATTAACTACAAACTCAGGATTTGAGAGTCTATCAATACTTATAAAACCTGCAAAACCACACATAATTATCGCCCTTTTAAATCCTCAACAGCATTTAAAGATAAAGCTTCTTTAGGATCTGATACTTCAACGGTACCAATCTTTTTAGAAAATTTATATAAGTGATCAATGATGTATAAAAAGCCATGCTCGCCATCAAGCTTGTTAAACTTTCCAGGTAGATCTTTTTCTAATAAATCTAAAACTATATCTTTCCTAAAGATAAAAACTCCTAAATCTCTTTCCTTAATTTTTGTAGAAGCTATTTCTGGATTATTTTTGCTTTCTAATACAGACTTAACTCTATTACTCTTATCTCTTTTGACTACTGTATATTGATCCTCGCTCAAAATAGTTGGGAATGTAAAAAAGTTTTTGTTTTTAAAGTGAGCTTCAACTGATCTATTAATCGTATCAGGTGAAATAAATGGAACATCGCCCCATATTAAAAGAATATTTTCTTTTAATTCAGAATTAATTTTTCTTAATTGAATTACTGCATCTCCCATACCTAATGGATTTCTTTGAACTAAGAGACTGCACTTTACTTTAATCCTTTTTATTTCATCCAGTATCTGATCATGACCAGAAGGACTTACAATTATTATTGGACTGGATCCAAATTCTGATAAAGTACTAATAATTCTCTGTAGGATACTTTGGTTATTAATTTTGTATAAACTCTTTGGATAATCAAGCTTTGATCTTGTTCCTTTTCCTGCAGCTGCAATAACAATAGATATCTTTTCTTTTAAATTAATATTATTCATAATTTTTAGACCAAGCCACTAGACTGCATCAACCATTATTAATCCAATTCTAATTCAATTTATAAACTAGGGCCTAAAAATTTATAGACTCTTATATATTCGTCAGATGCTCGATTGAGATCAAAAAATCTTTTAGAAGTATTTCTAATTGAATTTCTCTTGAATATAAAATTATCCATATCATTTACACACTTCTTTAAACTCTGTTCCGATGTATCCTTGACAATAATGCCGCCGTTAACTTGATTTAAAATTCTATCTATATCGCCAACTCCAGAATTAGAAATGACAGGCACTCCCAGAGAGAGAGCTTCGCCAACTTTTGTAGGTGAAGCACCAATGATTGAATGAGAAATCTTACAAAAAGATATTAAAAAGTTAAATAGATTAAGGTGCTTTGGTATATCTTCCCTTTGAAGACTAATACACCTAATAGAGTTTTTAATTTCAATATAATCTTTCTTTTCAAGAAAAATTTTTGCTTCGTCTATATTATTTGTTATCACAAGGCCAAAGATATTTAAATTTGCTTGAATGCCAAGCTTTATAAGATTCAAATATCCTCTAAAGTCATAAAGTGGTCCAATTGATCCTAGGTATCCAAGTACAAGTTTGTTTTTTAATTGCATATCGTTAATCAGGCTCATTCTTGCTTCAGATAAAAGGTTTGGATCAAAAAAAGAATAATCTGATGCACATGGTATTACCGAAGAATTTTTTAAATCAGCTTTTAATAAGTTTTGAAAATGATTTTTAACTTTTTTTGTTAGAAAAATTATGTAATCTGATGAAATTAATAATTTTTTTTCGTGTCGTTTAAAAAATTTATATTGGAGGATATTAATTTTAGAAGAAAGATCCCAGCTTCCTTTCGCGATCTTCTCATCAGGCCACATTCCCCTAAAATCAAAGATTAGTTTATATTTAAAAAACCTTTTTATGGAACTAGCAAACATTGCCATTGGGTGTCCTCTGGCATGAATTATATCAGGGTTGAATAGCATGCATTGCCCTATGAAAGATTTATAAAACTTTATTACATCTATTATTTTAAGAAGTTGATTTTTAGAACTCATAAAAGTATGAGGCCTCCAACTAATATCAATCTTTGTAAGTTTTTGATTTAAATCTTCAAAATCTTTAGAGTTAATCCTATGTTTTTTTTCGAAACTTATTATTTGCATCTTTTCAACGTGAGGTCTTAGATTAAGCAAATATGGCAATATCTGACTCTTTCCTAAAGGGTCAAGCAGGCCGTCATAAGTTATAAAGATAACTTTCAATTAATTTCTCCAAAAATATTCAAGGTACTTCTTGCTAACTGAAGCTGCGCTATATTCACTAGCTCTATTTATTAAATCTTTTTCAGAAAACTTATGTTCTAGGGCATGAACTATTGAGGTTGCAAGGCCCTCACTATCTTCTGATGCAACAAGGTATCCATGTCTACCATTTTCAAGTATCTCTGCTGGGCCACTCTTGCAGTCAGTTGATACAACGGTCACACCTGCTTCAAGTGCCTCAACAATAACATTTCCAAACCCTTCCCATCTTGATGAAAGAACAAACAAGTCTGCAGAAAAAAACCAGGGATATGGATCAATCTGAAACCCAGGAAGTGAAATAAAATTTTTGAGGTTGAGTTTATCAATCTGATCTTCAAGATTTTTTCGTTCTGGACCTTCACCTAAAATGATTAATTGACAGTTTTTCTTGATCTCCTCTGGAAATAAATTAAAAGCATTGATAAGAATATCAAATCCTTTTTGTTGTTTTAATGTACCTACTGCAAGTAATTTATAATGAATATCCTTTTTCCAAAACTCTGAAGCAAAGGTTTCAATTTTGTCTTTAGTGGGTTTTTTTATCCCAATTGCAGCAGGATTATGAATAACACTAATTTTCTCCTTTCTGATATTACACATGTTAGATATGTCATCCTTAACTCCACCTGAGACTGCGATAATCCCATTAACGAACCTATAAAAAATGTTTGAAGTTATTCTTATGGCATATTCAGACACATTTAATTCATGACTTCTGGAAACACTTAACATTGTATGCTCACTTACAAAAATCTTAGGTCTATTTTTAAATGATGATATCAATGAAGCTATTACAGTAATTATGGTTATTGGCCACATTGCTGCAAGAACAACATCATATTTATTTTTAAAGAAATATTTGGTAAGTGTAAATAATGAAGATCTTATCCTAGAAGTCCCTAAAAACGTAACTTTGCAATTAACTGGAACTATATCTTGGAGTACGTTATTTTGATCCGAGCTTGCAAGAATGACTAACTCAGCATCGTGTCCATCTAATAACCATTCTTTAATCAAATTAACATGAAGTCTTTCAGCTCCACCACCACCTAGCGAAGGTAAAACAATACAAATTTTCATTGCATAAGATCTTCTAAAGATAAATTATAATCTGATATCAGATTCATCTTTATTAAAGAGTGATTTTACGTCAAAAAATATTCCATCCTTTTTTAGGAATTCTTTTATTCTTATTACGCCTAAATCTTTAAACTCATTGTGTGGAACACATAGAATTACCGAATCAAAAAAACTTTTTTTTGGAGAGTTGGTAAAAGTAATATTCGAAAAAACACTCTTTATTTCAGACCTACTTATTAGTGGTTCAAATAATGTAATTTTCACATTAAATGATTGCAAGATTTGGATTACATCGAAGACCTTAGTATTTCTGATATCAGGACAATTCTCTTTAAAAGTGTAGCCCATGACAAGTATTCGAGAACCTATAATACTTTTTTTCTTAGAAAGAAAACTATCATTTAATAAACTAATTATCTTTTCTGGCATATTATCATTTAGGCTTCTTCCTGAAAGTATGACTTGAGGATTATGACCAACTTTTTTTGATTTATAAGTTAAATAATAAGGATCAACGCCAATACAGTGGCCTCCAACTAAGCCAGGATAAAACGGGCTAAAGTTCCATTTGGTTGATGCTGCATCTAAAACTTCTTTGGTATCGATACCAATTTTATTGAAAATAATTGATAGTTCATTAGCTAGTGCAATATTAAGATCTCTCTGAGTATTTTCAATTACTTTTGCCGCTTCAGCTACTTCAATAGATGAAGCTTTATGAATTCCAGCTTTTATAATTGATGCATAAATTTTTGAAATTATCCTTAAAGCATGTTTATTTGAACCCGATACAACCTTAATAATATCACTCACAGTGTGTTTCTTGTCCCCAGGATTTATTCTTTCAGGACTATAGCCAACATAAAAATCAACATTGAACTTAAGTCCTGATTTTTTTTCAAGAATAGGTATGCATATTTCTCTGGTTGCCCCTGGATAAACTGTCGATTCAAATACAACAATATCACCCTTTTTTAAAAGTTGGCTAAGAATGCTTGAAGCAGATTTAATACTTCCAAGATCTGGCTTTTTATTACTATCAATAGGTGTTGGTACAGTTACAATATAAAAATTAGCAGATGATAAATCTTCAGGTTTGTGAACTAAATTAAGTGAACTTTTAACTTTATTTAACTGTGATTTTGTTATCTCGTTGGTTTTGTCTTTACCTTTTTTAAGTTCTTGAATACGTTTTTTATTATTATCAAATCCAATCACATTATATTTTTTTGCAAATTCTACTGCGAGAGGTAATCCAACATATCCAAGACCTATAACACCTATCTTGTATTTTATTTTCATAAAAAAGCGTCCTTTTAAGTAAGGGCGGTGCTATTGTAGCACTTTAAAATAATGTATTTTTTTTATTAATAAAAGAAAAAATGATCTAAATATAAATCTAAAATTCTAAATCTAATATAATTTGATTATGGCAACAAGAATCTTTATTGGCACGTCTCCAAACAGATATGATGCTGAAATTGAAGTGATCTATGAGTATTCTCTTAGAAAGCATTGTGAATCTGAAATAGATATAAATTGGATGAGACTAACAAATGATAAAAATAATTTTTGGTCAGACTGGAGGACAAAAAAATGGTTTACACCATTTAGTGGCTTTAGATGGGGCATTCCTGAATTTTGTGATTTTAATGGCAGAGTTATTTATACAGATGTAGATATGATAAATCTTAGGGATATTTCAAAGTTGCTTGAAGTGAATATGCAAGGCAAGCCTTTTGCAGCAAGAAAAGGAGCAAGATGGGGTTTTGAGCTATGTGTAATGGTGATTGATTGTGATCGAGCCAAAGATCATATTTGGAAAGCTAATAAATTAAAATCGAAAGCTAATTCTCATCAATTCCATAGAGACTATATTTCAAGCTCAAACTTAGTTCACGAAGTTGATAAAAGATGGAATTGTCTTGATGGAGAAGATATGCCAATAGAAGAAATGTATCAATTACATTTCACAAATATGTCAACGCAACCATGGCATCCTCAGTGGTATAAGGGTAAGAAATTAATTCATCCTAGAAAAGATATATTAGAGCTTTATAAGCAGTTTAAAGAAGAGGCCATAAATAATCCCATTGTAAGTCAGAGTAAAATGAAATCAGAATTTGTTAATTTTGAAATATCCTTATAACAATATCTACATATGAATACATTAGCCGATCATTTCCTCTGAAGTAAATTTATTAGATTATCATTTCTATCTACAAGCTAATTATTGCACTATAATTCATTTCAAGGCTGGATGGCAGAGTGGTTATGCAGCGGCCTGCAAAGCCGTTTACGCCGGTTCGATTCCGGCTTCAGCCTCCATAAAAATAGTTAAGATGAATATTGTTATTATTGGAAGTGGGTACGTTGGGCTGGTGAGCGCAGCTTGCTTTGCAGAGTCTGGTCATTTTGTGAAATGTATTGATGTTGACAAAAAAAGAATAAAAAGACTTAATCAAGGTGAAATTCCTATTCACGAAAGCGGGCTTAAATCAATTGTAAGTAAATGTAAAAAAAATGGTTGCCTAAGCTTTTCGTCCAGTTACCAAGAATCTCTTAAAGATGCAGAAGCAATATTTCTTTGTGTGGGTACACCTCCAAAAAGTAATGGGGAGCCCAATCTTAGCTTTCTAGAAAATTCGCTTCGCTCTATAGCAAAATATCTTTGCAATGATGCTGTAATATTTATTAAATCTACAGTGCCGGTTGGAACAAATAAATTTGTAGATGAATTTATACAACCTAAACTTAAAAAAAATATTAAAGTTATTATCGCTTCAAATCCTGAATTTTTAAAAGAAGGAGAGGCAATAAATGATTTTAAAAAACCAGATAGGATAATTATTGGCAATGATAATAAGTACGTTAAAAAAATATCTAAAAAGGCTTATGCTAAGTTCATAAAGAGTAGTAATTTAATATTCACAGATCCTGTATCTGCAGAGATTATTAAATATGCTTCAAATGCTCTTTTAGCAACTAGAATTGCTTTCATTAATGAAATTGCAAGAATGAGTGACTATTACAACGGGAATATTCATCAAATAAAGCATGGGATTTCTACTGATAAAAGAATTGGTAAATATTTCTTAAATTCTGGCTTAGGATTTGGAGGGTCATGCTTCCCAAAGGATTTGGATGGATTAATTAATGGATTTAAGGACATTAAAATACCCTCAACAATTCCATTTGCTGTAAAAAAATCTAATTCTGACCAAGTCAAATTTTTTGCAAAAAAAATAATATCCAATATCCATAAAGATAATAAGGGCATTATGATTTGGGGAGCTGCATTTAAAGCAGAAACTGATGACGTAAGAGAATCGCCTTCTATCAAACTTATTAAAATTATTTCTAACAAATATAAAAAAATTTATTTATATGACTCGCTTGCTAAGCAAAATGCAAAAAAAGAATTGTCATCCTATAGAAATATTGTGTATGTAGATGATAAATATGAGTCTTTATCAAAATGTAATGCTCTTGTTATTGCAACTGAATCAAAAGAATTTAAAACTCCTGACTACAAATTACTTGAAAAGTTAATTTTTCCTGTAATATTCGATGGCAGAAATATTTTGAATAAATCTTTAGCAGAAAAGAATGGATTCCAGTACCATGGCATTGGTATTTAATCGTGTTTTGAAAAATTCAAAATTAAATATTGTATGTGTTTGTGATCATAAATATTTAAAATACTTCATGACATTATTAAAGTCAGCAAATCTAAATTCGCCCAATGTTAATTTTCATATTTGCCTTGTAAATCAAAGTAGACACAAAAACAAAATAAAAAATAAAGCTAGAAAAATTTTTGAAAATGTTGAATTTTATTTTGAAGAAAAAACGTTCTCTAAAAGTCAGAATCCCAAAGCTTTCTTTGCAAATTTTAGGGCACAATTCTTGTTAAGAATGCTTGAATCAGGTCTAAAAAATATTGTTTATATTGATGTTGATTCATTATTAAGATACGACATTACTAAGTATGATTGGAAATTTAATAAATACGATATATCTGTTTTTTTTAGAGACTCAAGTGATCCTAGATTCAAACTTTTATCGGGTGTTATAGCCCTATCAGGTAATGAAAAATCTAAACTGTTTGTTAAAAGCTGGGCTAACGAAATATTTCCGACTATGTTTGAATGGTTTGCCGATCAAATAACCTTTTATAAAGTTTATGATAAATTTAGAAATAAGATTGATTTTGGCAATTTAGAGCAAACAGTTATTGATTGGCATTTTAATGATGAAAGTTTTATTTGGGCAGGCAAAGGAAACAGGAAAAGTAGAAATTTAAGATATATTTTTGAAACTTTTAAAATTAGAATCAAATATTTAATTAATCTATATTAATACATTTAAAGTTTTTGCCCAATGTGAAAAGGGTTCTTGATAGATTTTCTTGAGAATTTATAAGATCATCTGAACTATTAGAGAATTTTAAAATATTAACTAAATAACTTGCAGGAGAATTACATACAACCGAACTGGATAATGTGTAAAGAGAAATTTGTCCAAGATTTATATTGCGCAAAAATTCTTCTGATGTCGGTTTAGCATTAATCAACGAGACTCTTTCATCCAGAAATAAATTGCAGTACAAGCTATTTTCTTTCGGATGCTGCAGATAAATATTAATTTTCATTTCATTAATGAAATGAAAAATTTTCTTTATTTGATTGTCTGTAATGTACATGAATTGCCATGGCTGACCAATCATAATTTTAATCTCATCATAATTTTTCTCTTTGTTCTTTTTAACTTCTATGATTTTATCTTTTTCAATAATTGAATCTTTAAAGGAGTCTTTAGGGAACCAAGTATAATGATTTGAAGTTTTCTGATAAAAGAATGCTGCGGGTATAGGAAAGTCTATGAGCTTACTTAATAAAAATAACCTCGTATGATATTTGCGCTCAATTTTGAACTGTGAATTGTAAATAGAATTTGGGTGTAATGTATATAGACCCTCATCGAAAGTAAAAATTTCTTTAATGTAACAAAACCTATAAAGCAGCTGAAAGACTAGGGAATCAGTCCTTGCAATTGTTACTGAAACGTCTCCCCTTCTTCTCATTTTAATTATGAAAAAAAACAATCCTAAAAAATTTTTTTTGTGAAAATAGGTTTTATTAGCTGATTTTATTCTTTTGAAAATATCTTTATCGGTGGTTATAAAGTGAGGATTATATTTAATTATTTTTGATAATTCTTTTGACTTAATATAATGAGGCAAAGTATCAACAAAAATAATATTTGTCATTTAATTAATGTGTTTTGGTGTTTGTCTGGGCTGAAAAAATTTTTTTGTATAATCTATTCCTGTCTTAATTGAGATAAGAAGACTTAAAAATAAAACAAAATCAGCTAAAAGAATTCCAAGCGCAAAGTTTTGTTGAATTGAAAAAAAATATAAGGTGAGTGAACCGAACTGAGTTGTGGTCTTTAGTTTTGCAAGATATGTAACGCTTAAGTCTTCTGGTTTTTTGCTTGATGAGGCTCCTATTCGCAATGCACTTACCCAAAACTCTCTAGAAATTAATAAGATAGATATAAAGCCAATAAAAGAACTCTGAAAGTATAAGGTAATTGATAAAAGTGTCGAAACAAGAAGTATTTTATCAGCAATAGGATCAAGAATTTCCCCAATTTCTGACTCAACATTAAATAATCTTGCTAAGTAACCATCAAGAAAATCTGTTAATGCAGCTATAATAAATAATACTAGAGTAAATAGTTTTAGTTCTAAATATAAAAGACTAATAAAAATTACCGGGCTGGCAATAATACGAAAAATCGTTAAAAAAGTTACAAATTTTTTCACAACACTAAGAAATTATTTTCTTTATTTTAGTTGCACGATTTTGACTTATAGCAGCCACTTTTGCAATTTCATTTATGGATGCAGCTTTGATACCATTCAAAGACTTAAAGTATTTTAATAGTTTTGACGATTTTATAGGTCCTATCCCCTCCACCTTTTGCAATATTGATTTTTTAGCTCCTTTAATTAAGGCTTTTCTGCTTGAATGTAATGCAAATCTATGTGCTTCATCTCTAGCTCTAGCAAGAAGCTTGAATAATCTTGAGTTTATATCTACAGATTCTTGGCCATTGGTAGAGTAGATAGTTTCTGTAAAAGATTTTCTCCCTGTGCCCTTCTCTATGGCAAGTAAGAAAATATTTTTATCTTCAACTAAATGGGTAATTGCATTTAATTGTGACTTTCCACCATCAACCAATAGAATGCTTGGAACTTGATCCTCATTTGATAACCTTTTCTTTACGGCATAAGACACTGATGCAGGATCATTGCCAGCAATTTCATCAGGAATATTATATGAGCGAAATAATCTCTTTTCTAAACCAAGTTCAGTAAATCGAACTATCCCTGCTTTTGGTTTACTTCCAGAATAATGACTAATATCAACACAATCCAATGATGGGCTAGCAATATTTAAGTTAAATTTTTTAATTAATTCATCAAAAGCCTGCTTCATTGGAGGCTCTTTGTTTTCAGAATTTATTAGCGCTTGTTTTGAATTTAACTTTGCTAAATCTAAAAAACTTTTACTGCCTTTTGGTGCTTTTACATAAATGCTAATTTCCTTATTAAAAATCTTTTCAAGCGCTTCTTGAAGTAGTTTTCTTTCTAAGATTTTATTAGCAATAAGTAGCTTGCTTGGGATATGACTTTTATGTAAATAATTGTGAAAAATTGCACGCCTAAAGACATTATCAACTTCTGAGGATGCATTAGAATCAATTAGGTATGTTTTAGTCGACCTTACCTTACCATCTCTAACTGATACTTTAGCAAGGCCAGTTTTCTGATCAAAAGAGCCGTGCCAAATATCAATATCTAGAGGGTAAATATTAATAGATGTCTCATCTTCAAGAGAAGTAATGCTGCTAAGTCTTTTTTTATATCTATCTGCCTCCTCAAACTGAAGTAACTCTGAATGCTTTTGCATTTTTTCCTTAAGAATCTTTTTTATATGTTTTTTTTCACTAGTTAAATATTGTTGTGCTGAATATATGTCTTTAGCATAGTCAGATTTGCTTATCATATTAACGCATGGTGCACTGCAGCGCTTCATTTGATACTCAATACAGGGTCTAGATCGATTGCTAAATGTACTACTAGAACAATTACGTATTTTAAAAATCTTTTGTACTTCTTTAATTTGATCACGAACTAGCCTTGCATTTGTATATGGTCCATAAAAATTTTCGTCAATTGCTTGTTTGCTTCTTTTCAGGTTAATGGAGGGGAAATCGTGTGAACCTAAGAAATATATAAATGGATAGGTTTTGTCATCTCTTAAGAGAATATTAAACTTTGGTTTATATTCTTTAATAAGTTGTTGTTCCAGGATAAGTGCCTCTGTTTCTGAGTGTGTTGCAAATGTTTCTACCTTAATTGCACACTTTTTTATCTGCTCTGTTTTTCTGTCTTTGATTGCAGGAGTGAAATAGGATCTGACTCTTTTTTTTAAGTCTTTTGCTTTGCCAATATAGATGATCTTTGATTCATCAAAAAATTGATATACTCCGGGCTTGTTAGGTACATGAGATATGTCTCTGATCATTAAATAATTGTTTAAAGCTATTTATCTAAAATTTTTCGAGTAACTCTTTTTCCAGCATTTACACCAAATTGATCAAAAGGATTAATTTTAAGCATAGCTGAAGTAATAAAAACTCTATATTCCCAAAAAGCTATAAGAGCGCCCAATGAAAAAAGGTCTAAATTTTCAAGTGAGAAAAAATTTGCTCCAATATTACTATTGGCAGCATCCTTACCTTTTTTAAATTTGATCTTTCCAGAAAGTAACTTGAATTGTCCCTCTGCTTGAGAATTTAGTAGCTTGGAGTGGCTGCTAAAGCTTGCAACAAAATCAGCTGAGGTTTCAGAAGTACCCTGATGTAAGAGTTGGAAATAAGAATGTTGAGCTTTTGGGCCAAACCCACCGTAAATAGTTTGACCTGTATAACTAAATATTGATTCAGGATTATTTGCCTTACCAAGTGATTCCATTTCTAGTTGCTGAAGATAATTTGTTAAAGATCTTAGCTTCCAGTTATAAGAAAGTATGACTCTATTTTTTTTATCCAAGAAGTTATTAGACCAAACATCATGAAAAACAATATTTTTAAGAGCATTTTTTACGATTGATTTTCTTTGAACCTTGTTATCTATAGTTGCAGCTCCATTTAGAAAATTTCTAAATTCATTGGGTAGAAGAACTGGAGAACTAACTTGTGACCAGATTGAATAACGACCCCCAACACTTTCAGGGATCTCCGTAATATTTTGTTCAAAAAAACCTAGATTAGCGGCTTTACTCTTATTGGCAGTAATTGCGAATAAATCACTCTTATTAACATTTTTAGGAATCCATGAATGAGATAATAATACTTCATCAGTTGAAAAGGATTTACTTATAAAAACATATAAATTTTTTTCTTTGAGCCTTGGCTTTACTAAACTCAAAAATTCATCTTTATCTGGTCCAGTAATAAAAAATATATTATTTTTTGATTCCGTAAATTCGCTTAATAACTTTGGTCCTTCATAGGAGCCTCCAATTCCAAAAATAAAAATGTTTTTGTAAGAATTAATTTTTGTATGTCTAAAAAAAAATTTTGATGCGGCTACTGAATTAAAATCGTTATTCTTTTTAGATACATCTCTGTAACGGTGATGAAGAGCTGGCTTTTTTTCAGTATAATTTACCTCCTTGCCACTCAGTAATGCGCTTATTAAAGTATCTATTTTCAACTCTTCATATATATCATCCATTATCTGGAATACATCTTTTGAAAAATGCTGATAAGTGCTAGAAATAGTTAAATAAGGGAGTTTAAATCTCTTGTGATATAGTCCAGAAGAAGATAGCTTTTTCAGACTATTGAGTTCCTTTAAAAATCTATTCTTCATAAATGGATTGATATATTTGATTGAATGCAAATGCTTTATCTTTATGAGATGTAATTGGTCTTCCAATAACTAAATATGTGGCGCCTAAATCAATTGCGTCTTTAGGGTTCATTACTCTAGACTGATCATCAGAATTAGAGTCTGATAGCCTTATTCCTGGTGTGATCTTAATTTTATTTTGAAGAAGACCTCTTGCAAGTTTAAGCTCAAGAGGAGAACAGACAATGCCATCTATATTAGTTTCATTTGCCAAATTAAACATAGAAGAAACTGTTTTTGAAATTTCTTGATTATAAACTTCTTTAGATTCATTTTCGTTTAGGCTCGTGAGAATGCTAACACCTATGCACTTTGAATTTATTTTGTTACAAGAATCTAAGGCTGCTTTGATCATAGAGCATCCACCAGAAAGATGAATAGTAAGAAGCTTTATTGGATAGCCTTTAAAAGATTCAATAGATTTACTCACTGTATTAGGAATGTCATGAAACTTGATGTCAAAGAATATTTCAAAACCATAATTTGTAACTTCATCAAGTATTTTTCTGCCATGATAATTAAAAATTATACTTCCAACTTTAAGAATGCATTTTTTTGGGTCTAATACTTCAAGCACACCTTGATAATCGAGGGGATCATCCAAAGCAACAATAATATTCTTTTCAGTCATTTAGTAGATTCTTTGAAGGTGAAAATAGAATGGTATGGGTTTCACCTAAAAAAGATATATCTTTAGTTTTAGGATTTATGAACTTTCTTGGCCTGATAGTTTTTTTTACAAAAGAACCAAAATCTCTAAACTCTGCTCTGTTTTTTAATGCGATAGATGAAGATAATACCCCAAATAATTGAACTAAATGCGCTGAAGTTAAAGATGAACTAAGATTTAGTGACCTAGATATTTTTTTAGAAAGATCAGATTTATTAAATGTATTATTAGTCACTTATCTTAAGAGATATTCTTTCACGCTCTGCATCAATACCAAATATGATACAGGAAAGCTTATCTCCTTTATTATAATTCTTTAAATCTTCTTCAGGATTTTCGTTATCAGACAAATCAGAAAGGTGAATTAAGCCATCAATATCACCTTCAAGACCGACAAACACACCAAAATCAGTGATTGATTTAATTGAGCCCTCTACGCTGTCTCCAATGTTATATTTGTTTTCAAATTCAAACCAAGGATTAGGTTTTGTTTGCTTAAGGCCTAATGAAATTCTTCTTTTCTCGTTATCCAACTCTAAAATCATAACTCTGATATTCTCCCCAAGTGCTACAACTTTAGATGGATGGATATTTTTATTCGTCCAGTCTAATTCCGATAAATGAATTAGTCCCTCAACTCCTTGTTCTAATTCTGCAAAACAACCATAATCAGTTAAATTAGATACCGTTGCTTCATAGATACCTCCAACAGAATATTTACCTTCAATACCTTCCCATGGATCATTTTGAATTTGTTTTAAGCCCAAGGAAACCCTCAGTTTTTCCTTATCAAAACTTAATACTTTTACCTCTATTTCTTCACCTAAATTTAAGGCCTCCTTTGGATTTACGACTCTTGACCATGAAATATCAGTTATATGGAGTAGGCCATCTAGGCCACCTAAGTCTATAAATGCGCCATAATCAGTTATGTTTTTAACAATGCCTTTAACAATTTGGCCTTCTTCAAGATTTTTAAGAAGTTCAACTTTCTCTGCAGAGTTAATCTGCTCAAGGACCGCCTTCCTGGATAAAACAACATTATTTCTCTTATAATCCAGCTTAATAACCTTAAATTCTTGAATTGTATTTTCAAGTTCAGGTACCTCCTTTACTGGCCTAATATCAACTAGGGATCCCGGTAAGAAAGCTTTTATTACATCAACCTCTACAGAGAAACCACCTTTAACTCTATTGAGAACTTTACCAGTAACAAATTCCCCAGTTTCTAGAGCCTCTTCTAGGTTTTTCCATGCAGAAATCTTCCTAGCTTTCTCTCTGGAGATCCTTGTTTCACCATAACCATCCTCAACTGCTTCGAGTGCTACTTCAATCTCATCTCCAACGTTGATATCAACTTTTCCTTCAACATCCTTAAATTCATCAAGAGGAATAATTCCTTCTGACTTCAAACCAACATGAACGGTGACCCATTCCTTATCAAGATCCAATACAACCCCGGATACAATTGTTCCAGGCTGCATCTCTAATGTATTTAGATTTTCATCTAATAGTGCAGCAAAATTCTCTGACATATATTTTTACTTCCTTTTAACAGACCAATTTAATGGCCCTAGATAATACCTGATCAGGATTTAAATTAGACGTATCAATAATTGACGCATCTAATGCGGGAATTAAAGGTGATAATGATCTTTCCGTATCAGCCTTATCTCGCGCTTCAATATCCTTAATCAGATCGCGCATATTAACTTCTTGTCCCTTTTTCTGCAACTCTAGATACCTTCTTTTTGCCCTAGTTTCAGGGTTTGCTGTTAAAAAAATCTTATATGCCGCCTCTGGGAACACAACCGTACCCATATCCCTTCCATCAGCAATGAGGCCATTATCACTCTTAAAAGATCTCTGGATCGAAATTAAATTTTTTCGTGTCTCTGGCATCATGCTAATTTTAGAAGCAATTTTTGCCATACTTTCGCTTCTTAATTGTTTTGTAATTTCATTTCCATCATGGTTTACATAGTATTTATTTGATGAATTCACAAAATTGATAGATTCGAAACTTTTTAATGCTAATTCATGATCAAGAGATGATTCATAGCAATAAGCATAAGCCCGATAAAGTAATCCACTGTCTAAAAGAGAAAAATTTAGATGATTTGCTAATGAGCTAGACAATAAGCCTTTGCCAGATGCAGAAGGCCCATCAATAGTAATAATTTTATTATCAAGCTTCATAAATGTTTAATCCTATCCGATTCATAACATGCATGAATGAAGGGAATGAAGTTTCAATGTTAGAACAATCATCAACTGTTATAGCTTCAGTTGATCTCAAAGAGGCAATTAAAAAACTCATTGCAATTCTGTGATCATGGTATGAATTAATCTTAATATTTTTAATGCTTACGTTATTGCCTCCATCAATAATTATCCCATCATCAAGTTCAACAAAATTAATTTCAAGCCTTTCGAGTCCTCGTGCAACTGCATTTAATCTATCTGACTCTTTTACCCGAAGTTCCTCAGCACCCTGAATTTTAGTCTGACCAGAGGCAAAAGAGGCAGCAATACAAAGTATAGGTATTTCATCAATTAGGTTGGCAATAATGCTGCCTCCTATATTTATTCCGTGTAACTCTGAGCTTTTTACCCTAATATCTGCCCTAGGCTCATTCATGATGTTTTGATGATTCATGAGTTGTATGTCAGCACCCATTTCAATCAATACATCCAACAATCCAGATCGTGTTTTATTGATACCAACATTTTTAATAAGCAAATCTGAATCCTTTGTTATTAAAGCAGAAATAATTAAAAAAGCTGCTGAAGAAAAATCACCAGGTACATCATAATCAGTAACCTCACTATCTAATTGTCCTGATAACCTTATCTTCCTGCCTTCCCCACTATCATCAACTTCAATTTTTGCGCCTAAAAACTCAAGCATTCTTTCAGTATGATCTCTGGTAGCCGTTGGCTCGATTATCTCTATCTCAGCACCAGAGCATAAGCCTGCTAAAAGAATTGATGATTTAACCTGTGCACTCGCAACAGGAAGTTTATAGCTAAAACTTTTATTAGGAGTTAAATTTATAAAATTAATTGGCAGCTTTCCTGCATTACTATTGTATTTAATTCCCATTTGATCTAGAGGGTCTAAGACCCTGGCCATAGGGCGTGCTGAGAGTGAATTATCTCCTATATAGTTAGCTTTTATATTTAAACCTCCCAAGAATCCCAGCATTAAACGCAAGCCCGTTCCAGAATTCCCAAGGTTTAGAGAATAGTCAGGATCACGTACTCTTTTCTTTGAATTTAAAATATTTACAATATTTAAGTCATGCAAGTGTTGATATTTAAACCCCACGCTTTCTAACGCTGACATTGTAGAAATTGGATCTGCTGCGCTTAAAAAGTTTTCTATCGTCAAATCACGATCAAGTAAAGAGCCAAGCATAACAACTCTTTGCGATATTGATTTATCTCCGGGACATAGAACCTCACCAGAAACTTTATTGGATGGTTCGGCTATCAATCTCATAAGTTAATTATTATTTGAATTGACTTAAATATTCTTTAAGCGCAGAGCCATCTTTTGAGCTCGATAACTCTTTTAACTCAATTAACTTTTCAACCAACTCATCAATATGTTTATTTAGATGCGCATTAGATTGAAAAATATCTCCCCACATCTCAGGTGAAGATTGAGACAAGCGGATAAATTCTTTCAGACCGCCTCCAGCATAGGTATTTACATCAATATTATTATCATAAATAACTTTCATCAGACTGTAGGCAACAAAATGAGGCAGATGACTTGTTAATGAAAATAGTTTGTCATGACTGTCATAATCCAATTCAATTACATTTGAGTCTAGTGAGTCCCAAAGGTTGTGAATCCTGTCCAAATGAAACTTAGATGAGCCAAGTGAAGAGATAATGGTTGTCTTACCAACAAAAAGATCTTCACTTGAATTCTCAAACCCACTTAGATGAGATCCTGAAATAGGATGAGAGAGAATAAAATTCTCAGTATTGAAATCTTTTAGATATTTTACAAGCTTGGTTTTTACACTAGTTACGTCAGTGACAGAAAACTTTGAATCAAGCAACCATTTATTTTTTTTTAAAATTTCAAGTGTTTTTGTTGGCGGAGTAGCAAAAATAAAAATACCATCTTCTAGTTTTTTTATTTCTTCAACTGAATGCATGGCCTCTTGGGCATACTTGTTTTTAATAGCATTGTTTTTAGATTCATGATTTGAATCAATGACATATACATTGAAATTGTCCTTAGAGAGACCTTTCGCAATTGAACCGCCAATTAGGCCAATCCCACAAATGACAACATTATTCATAATAATTCTTTGAGTGCACTTATAAATATTTGATTTTGTTCCATAGTGCCTACAGTCACCCTAATGAAATCAGGCATGTCGTATAAATCAATTTGTCTAACAATTATTCCCTTTCTTAAAAGAGCCTCGAATAACTCTTTCCCATTAAACTGTCCGTGAAAAGAAATAAAATTTCCAACTGATGGTATTGTTGTAAGCTTTAATTTTAAAAGCTCTTCAGATAGGTACTTTAGCCCTTCTTGATTTACATCTATGCTCTTTTGAATATGCTCCTTATCATCAATAGCACTAATGGCTAACTTCTGTGCAAAAGAATTAATATTAAAAGGTTGCCTGATTCTGTTTAAACTCTCAATTAATGAGGCATTAGCCAATCCATAGCCAAGCCTTATTGCTGCAAGACCTTGAATTTTTGAAAATGATTTTGTCACAATTAGGTTTTCATAATTATTTAATAACTGATTTACATCTACATAGTCATTTTCTTGTACATATTCATGGTATGCGCAATCTAATACAACCAATATATTTGAGGGCACATTTGAAAGAAAATCTTCAATTTCTTTGTGGGTGTTATATGTACCTGTTGGATTGTTTGGATTCGCTATGAATATTACTGCGGTTTCCTCATTAAAGTAGTTATGAAAAGCTTCAAGGTTGAATTTCCAATTTTTTGCCTCAACTTCAATTAGCTTTGCTCCGGCAGCTTGTGTAACTATCTTATAGACTGCGAAAGCATGCCTTGAAGTAATGGCATTTCTGCTTGGGTTAAGCCAAGCTCTTGCAATCAATTCCAATACTTCATTGGACCCATTCCCAAGAATTACAGATTCTTCTGCAACTTTTTCATGATGAGCAATTGCATTCTTGAGTTCGGTGCAATTACCGTCTGGATATAAATGAAGGCTATCATCTAGGTCAGCTATGCTTCTTAATGCTTTAGGTGATGCACCCAAAGGATTTTCATTGGATGCAAGCTTGATGATGTTACTAATCCCATATTCTTGTGCGACATCATCGATAGGTTTTCCTGGTTCATAGGGAGCAAGATCAGAAATTCCAGGATTCAGTCTAGAAAAAATATCACTACTCATGATTCATCTGGATAAGAGCCTAAAATCCTTACAAATGCTCCATCACTTCTTATCGTTGAAATCACTTTTTGTAGTTTACTGTCAGATTGGTGTCCTGCAGAATCAATAAAGAAATTATGGGAGTCTCTAGTTAATCTCGATGGACGAGTTTCAACTCTAAAAAGATTAATTTTCTTTTCTTCAAATGGTTTCAGCAATTTAACCAATGCTCCAGGTTTATTATTGGTTTGGATTAACAAAGATGTTTTATCTTTTCCTGTTTTAGAAATTTTTTGATTGCCAACTATTAGAAACCTGGTTCTGTTATCTGAATGATTTTCTATGTTTTGGGCATGCGTTTTGAGCTTATATTTCTCAACAGCCAGACTTCCGACAATACACAAAGTATCTTTATTTGATTTGGCTAATTCTGCAGCTTTTGCTGTACTGGAAGTTAGCTTCCTTTTTATATTGGGTAAATTATCTTCTAACCACTTACTGCATTGACCAAGCGCTTGAGGATGAGAAGCTATTACTTTTGCGGTACTAATTTTTGAAGTTGCCCTGCCAGCTAAGTTATGCTCAATATCCAAATATGTTTCACCACAAATCAATAACTTTTGATCAACTAGACAATTTAATGTTGCATTTACTACCCCTTCAGATGAGTTCTCGAAAGGTACCATTCCAAACTGTGAAGTTCCATTAGTTACTTGGTAGAAAACATCATCAATAGTTGCTCGCGGATCAAGATTTATGGATGATCCAAAGTGTTTCTTAACTGCAGCCTCTGAATAAGTACCTAAAGGACCCAAAAAAGCTATCTGTAACGACTCTTCTAAAGAAAGACAAGCTGAAATAAGCTCCTTAAATATAGACTTAACTTTTTTATGTGAGATCAAGCCAGAGTTCTTTTCAATAAGCCTTCTCAATATTTGAGCCTCTCTCTCAGGCTTATAAAAACTAGACTTTAGTGAAAGTTGAGACTTTAGACTTCCAATCTCTTTAGCATGAACGCCTCTTTTTTGAATAAGATCAAGAATTTGGTCATCTATTTTGTCAATTTTTTTTCTGACTTGTTCAATTTTTGTTTTTGTCACCATTACCCATATTTTGATTCAAAAGCCTCCATAAAGGCTATTAAATCATCTATTGCCTCCTGAGGCATGGCATTATAGATGCTAGCTCTCATTCCTCCAACTGATCTATGCCCTTTTAGATTTAAAAGATTTTCACTTTCAGCTTCATTTAGAAAAGTACTATCTAGATCTGGACTTTTTAAAATAAAAGGAATATTCATAATTGATCTATTATTTTTGGCAACTGGGTTGCTGTAGAAATCACTGCTATCAATATAGTTATACAGTGTTGACGCTTTTAAATAATTACGCTCTTTTACTACCTCAAGACCACCCAAAGATTTAAGCCATTTAAAAACTTTACCTGCCATGTACCATGCAAATGTTGGTGGAGTATTCAGCATTGAACCTGATTGAGCGTGCTTATGATAATTCATGATATTTGGAAGATCCTTATTGCATGATGACAATAAATCTTTGCTGATAATTGCTATGGTTAAACCTGCTGGACCAATATTTTTTTGAGCCCCTGCATAAATCATTGAAAACTTCGATACGTCTATTGGTTCAGCAAGAATCACAGATGACATATCAGCAATGATGGGGTTCTCAACTAATGGAACATAATGAATTGCATTACCTTGGATCGTTTCATTGGCTACATAGTGAAAATAGCCATTTGATGATCTAAATTTCCAGTCTTTAAGCTCTGGTACATTAGTAAAATTAGATTCCTCAGAAGAAGCACAAATATTTAAATCACACACTTTAGAACATTCTTTGATAGCTTTTGTGGACCAAGTTCCAGTCTCTAGATATTCAGGAGTGCCCAGGTGGGCAAAGTTCATTGGGATTAAGCCAAATTGAAGGGTAGCACCGCCCTGAAGAAATAAAACATCATGAGAGTCAGGAACCTCTAAAAGTTCAATTAAATCATCTCTGGCAGCATTAGCAATCTCACCATAATCTTTAGATCTATGGCTCATCTCCATCACTGACATGCCAGTAGATTTTAACTCTAAAAGCTCTGCCTGTGTTTCCTTAAGAACGTATTCAGGAATGGTTGCAGGTCCAGCTGAGAAATTCCATTTTCTCATTTGCTAGTCTTCTTCTTCATCTGGAGGTATTCGCACCCCTTCGATAAGCTTTTCACCTTCTTTAGGAGTAATAACCTTGACGCCTTGTGTATTTCTTCCAAGCGTAGGTATTTGCTCAACACTTGTACGAATCATTGTACCTTTATCGCTAATAAGCATAATTCCATCTTCTTCATTGACCGAAGAGGCAGATACCATTAAGCCATTTCTATCTGAAGTTTTTAAAGCAATAACACCTTGACCGCCTCTATTGTGCATTGTGAAATCTTCAAGCTTAGATTTCTTACCGTAACCGTTTTCTGAAAGACATAAAATAGTCTTAGTTTTATCACCCACCATTAGAGAAATAATTTTCATATCTTTCTGCAATCTCATGCCTCTAACCCCTCTTGCGGTTCTGCCCATCGGTCTTACTTTAGATTCATGAAATCGAATGAGTTTCCCAGAGAGAGATGCTAAAAGAATTTCTTGATCACCATCAGTTACTAACGACCCTACTAGTTTATCGCCCTCATCAAGCTTTATTGCTTTGATTCCTGATTTATACTTCTTTGCAAAAAACTTAAGAGAGGTTTTTTTTACTGTACCATTTCTAGTTGCCATAAAGACATACTTATCTTCAGCAAAATCTTCAACCGGTAAAATTTGAGTAACAGTTTCATCATCATCAAGGTTGAGCATATTTACCAGCGGTCTACCTTTTGAAGTTCTACTGGCAACAGGAATTTCATAAACCTTTAACCAGTAAACTTTTCCTAGAGTTGTGAAGCATAGTAACTGCGAGTGCGAGCTAAGGACATATAGATTTTGAATAAGGTCTTCCTCTTTCACTGAAGCTGCAGCCTTGCCCATACCTCCTCTTCTCTGCTCCCTGTACTCATTAAGAGGCTGGGTTTTAGCATAGCCACTTCTTGAAAGAGTTAACACTCTTGTCTCTTCAGGAATCAGATCTTCATTTGATATATCTTGTCTTGCATCGTTAATATCTGTTTTCCTTTCATCGCCAAAACTTTCTTTGATTTCATTGAGCTCATCACGAACAACTCCTTGAAGCACATTTTTGTCATCTAGGATTTCTTGTAATTTTTGAATCTTCTCAATTAATTCATTAAATTCAGATGATAAATTGTC
>MDSV01126967.1_pt1 | contig 56545 bp, 54 predicted proteins | sample 810851 | NCBI WGS metagenome assembly MDSV01 (sample SAMN05326640, study PRJNA326480) | marine metagenome | isolation source: seawater | place: Atlantic Ocean: North East | collected 2012
AGATAAATAGTACTGTTTGTAGATTAATTGGTAGCGCATAGATTACTGACGAAAGATTTCTTGTCGGTGGATTTATAAAAAGATGTACCAGCTACAAGGGTATCGGCTCCAAGTAATCTACATAATTTTCCAGTTTCTGAATCAATACCTCCATCCACTTCAATTCGATAATTCAAATCTAACTCATATCTCCAACGATCTAATAGTTGTATTTTAGAAGTTACTTGTTTATCAAAATTTTGTCCTCCGAATCCTGGCTGCACGGCCATGACTACAACTATATCACACAAATTAAGATAGGGGCGAATTAGCTCTACTGGGCTATCTGGATTTAGGGCAATCCCACACAAACACTGATTATTACGTATAGTCTCTAGCGTTTCGTTAACGCAGTAATTGGGTTCAACATGAATCGTAATTTGATCAGATCCAGATTTTATAAATGCATCAACATAATCATGGGGATTGTCTAGCATCAGATGAACATCAAAGAATAAATTAGATTGCTCTCGTAGTGCCTGAACGGTTTGTGGGCCAAAAGTTAGATTTGGCACAAAGTGCCCATCCATGATGTCTAAATGTACCCATGGAGCCCCCGACTTTTCGATTTGTTGAAGGCTAGATATTAGATTGGAGTGATCGCCTGCCAATATGGAAGGCGCTATTATAGTCTCATGAGGTGATGACATGTCCTTATTTATGCTCTAAAAGCATGCTCATAGGCAATCTAATAGCTGATGTAACTGGGTAATTTCTAAATCAGCTTCAATATGCTTGCATTGTGGATCTTCTTTTCGGCGACGCAGTGATAGTTTATCACCTGCAAAAAGTGCTGTCTTAAATCCCACTGATTGAGCAGGCCATATATCATTACGTATGTCATTGCCCACGTAGAGTACTTGCTTTGGATCAATTTGGTAAGTTCTGAACAGGTGGTTCGCAGATAGTTCGTATAATCGCTGTGATGGTTTAGCTTCTCTTAAAACATAGGACCAAATAGCACAGTCCATACAGATATTTAATTCACTTAAACTTTTCCCAATGAGTGCATCAAAGAGCAGTGGAGTATAAAATTGCGCATTAGATATGATGCTAATTTTAAGGCCACGCTGGTGTAACTCGTTTAATGTATCTACTAGTCCAGGCATCGCTTGCGTAGGATTTACTCGGCATTCGTAGTCAATTATTAGTCCTTCAATATCTAGGTCAGCACGAAGAGGATTTATCAGCTTTTTTGTAAGCATTTTCTCTAAAAAGTATTTCCATACTTCGCGTATCTCTACTTCAGGATAGCAGACGCCTTCTTTGCTTCTTTTTCTTTGAAAGTATTTAATAGATTCAAGTAGAAGAGCATCAAGGTGCGTAGAATCTGAAGCAGGAAGCACTTCTATGCCTTGATTAAAAAGCGTATAATACAACGCATCATTTGAATTACTTTTTGAGGATAAGCTAATATCACCAACGCCAGAGCTAATTAAAGTACCATAAATATCGAATACTACTGCGCGAATATCACTAATTTTATTTATTCGGGCAATGGCATTTTCTGCGCAAACTACTGGTTCTTTTGCTACTCTATCGCGAATAGCTCTTATGTGTTCGTGGGCCTTCATGTTCGTAATAGGCGGAAGCGTTTAGGTTTAAGAAAACCATCAATAAGAAGATTTGGATTAAAGTAGTCGATCGTGGTATCTTTTTGTATGGAAGCATAGATTTGAATGAGATTTTCTATGTAATGATTTAAACTAAATAAATTAGATATTTGGCTTCTATTATTTTCTGCAGTTAATGGATCTTTAGCTGTAGTTAACTGCGGCAATAGTTGTTTTGCTTTCGGCTCATTGATCAAGAATTCTAAGACCTTTTCTTGCAGGTCTTCATCAAGGCCCCCAAAATCTATTGTATTTGTAGTTGGTCGTATTGAATCAAGCGCTAATTGCGGCGCATCGACTGGTAAGTCTCTGTCATAAGCCGAATAGACTTTTTTTAATTCATTTGTGATTTTGCCAAGTAGCCGTTCCATATCAATCCACTCGTCCGGTATTGGTATATGGGTGTACAGGTTTTCAAGTTTAATGCCATGGATTTTAAAATCAGCTGTTATTTCGGGAAGATTGCGCCCGATAATATGTTTTTTCATCATCCATGGCTCTAAGAAGGACAAACCAAAGCCTTCTGCTATGCTTGTTGTTATAATAGCTTCAGCTGAAGAGATTATATTTTCAAATGACCATCGATTGCATTCACCAATTCCGAAAGAAATAGGTAAGTTGTTTGCTTTTGCGATTTTCTGCCAACGAGCATAGGAGTTGTAATAGTTAGAGTTTGTTAGTCCTAGCGTAGTTGCGTAGTGAGCATCCTTTTGTTCTATAGTTGCCCAAAGAAGTAGTTCGCCAAAGTTTTTACGACGAGTTGCGCGTACAGGATAAACGATTAAACGATCGGTATTGAGATCCTCTGTAACGGATTTTACTTCATCTTGATCAGCAGTCTTTTTGTTAGTATCAATAGGGTTTGCCAGTAAATGAAGTCTGTCATTATCGATGCCGGTATCTGAAAATATTTGGTAATCGCGTGCGTTGATGACCCCATAATGTACATTTTGGCAATTAGGATAGAGTTTATCGGACCATTGGAAACGGCGTTTATTGACCGTATAGTTGTCTGGACGACCGTCCTCCGCAAAATCGTGCATTTGTAGTAAAACAGACTCTCCCTCTTTAGCTAATAAAGCCACAAGTCCTGGCAAAGCATGGTTCTTGCCTAGTGAATGATTATGTATGTGCCATACATCTGGCGAAGCACCAAGTGCTGCTCTAGCGCTGGACCTTAATTGCTGTAAAAGATCTTTAGAGTCTGGTGTAACTTGTTGCTGGTTGGAATAGTTTAAGCCAGCAACAGTTCTGACGCATTCTCGGTAGGTAAAATTACTGCTATATTCACCAGATAGTACGACATAGTCATGCTTTTCTTGGTGCTGGTTGAACCCAAGTAACGTCGATTCTATGATACGGGTAACACCGCCTCGTTTAAGGTGGTAGTGTACGATAGCGATACGCATGACTTACTTTTGGCATTTAATGCCAAATTTTTTACAATATTCTGGAATGGTTATCATCGGTGGTCGCTCGTCCTCTATGATTGATTTTTCGAGTAGTTCATATCGATTTCCCTCCGCTTGAAACTGCCTGTACAGCGTTGCCATTTCAGGTAATTTGTTAACCATATCGTAACGTTTCATTCGATTAAGGAAAGTTTGAAGTATTCCAAACGACATTTTTCCAAGTGCTGTAGTGCTCTGATTTCTATGGATGCGTTGATCCAAGTCGCACTGAGCGAAGGCTTCTAAACCCCACCGCGTGTAAACATCTAAAATGTGTGCAGTTTCAACCCCATAGCCTATGGGAAAAGGAATTTCTTCTAACACTTCTCGACGGACTGCAAACTCTCCTGACAGAGGTTGTATGAGTGCGGCTAATTCTGGAAAAAATAAAGAAAAAAGTGGTCGTATTAATATTTCCGTTACGCGTCCGCCTCCGCTTGCGCGAACGCCTGATGAAAATGTTATTGGACGATCATAAAATGCCTTACAGTATTTTGTTTTGGGATTTAGAAGTAAGGGTCCTACTATTCCAGTAACAAAACGCGGATGGATATTAGCTATATCTGCATCTACATAAATTATTATGTCACCCTTTAGTTGATAGATAGCCTTCCAAAGATTTTCTCCCTTGCCTGGTTTATCTCCAACTTTTGGCAATATGTCTTTAGCCTTGTAAGTGTCTGCGCCAAATGAAGCAGCAACTTCTAAGGTCTTATCTTTTGATCCAGAATCAATGACTGCGAACTCATCTATTAGTGGGTAACGCTCCATAAGTTCGGAACGAAAAATAACAATTTCTTTACCTATGGTGTGCTCTTCATTAAGGGTAGGTATACAGAGTGATATTTTGAGACCCTGTTTTTCTTTTAGTTCGACTAACTTTAAGATATCCCAAAATTCACCATGATGGAAAGTGTTTGTATCTAACCATTTATCAACTTTATCAGGCATCACAAATCCCTCCATCGATTGAATTTATAAGTGCGATCAATTGTGCAAGACCATCAAATGTTGGCTCTATATCAATCGTTTCATTGTATTCATTTTTATGCTGTCCTGTGGTAAGTCCGAGTGTAACGCTTGGTATATTAGCTCGAATTAATTCACTTAATTCACCGACACTTGGATCAATATATGGATTTATATGGAGTGCTCCAAGGATTTTACGCATGGATTTTACCATAGGATGACTGTAATCGAGTCCACCGTGCTTGCGGTGAGCAACAACCGTTAGTGTTATGTCCGTCCTAGATTGTGTAGCTATCTCCTCAATCAAGTCGGCTATCTGATCACGTAATAAGGATACCATGCCATCAGCTTCACTACGAATCTCAAATCGTAAACTAGCAGAAGTCGGCTGAGTTGCAAAAGAAGTGCCGGTATTCATCGAACCAAAAATTATTTTTGTTTTTGGTTCAGTTGGTATAGAGATAGATTGAATTCCTTGCACGATACGGGTTAAGAGAGTCACTGCATTGGTGGCTCCGAAATTAGTCCAATCGTATTGAGAGGGCATGCTAAGATTGATTTCGCCTCGTAGCATACCAACAGATGCATAACTAAGGCGTCCTAGTTGTATACCTTCTACGCATATTCCAGAGCGTAGAGGAAATTTATTATTTTCTAAGAAGAACTTGATTCCTCCTAGATTGCCATGGCCTAAACTTCGAGTGCATCCAAGTAATATAAGATTGTCATTAAAGCGAATTTTTAGTCTTTTTAAAATGTTGGGTAATGTTGCGAGTGCTGCTAATCCAAGGCTGTTATCGCCTATACCAGGGCCTCGAATAGTATCCTTGGTAACGGACATTGCATGGTCTACTTTATTTGAAAAAACCGTATCAGCATGAGCGCAAATTAGAATATTTTGCTCTCCGACAGTACCTGGTATCATCGCCATGCAATTACCGGGAACCTCATCTATGGATATATTATGCAACCCTTCTTCAGTGAAGCGATTGCCCAAGAATGCAATTCGCTTTTCTTCCCCGAAGGTTGGTGCCGGCAATTCGCCTAGCATCATTGCATTAGCTAGCAATATTTCTCGTAATGGATGCAATGCTGCTCTGTGGGCAGGAATTAAATCCAATATAGAATTTATATTATTAGGCATGAAAATGTATTTATTATTTTATGACGATTTTATTCGGATCAAAATCAACCTTAGGGTAGCTTAAGTTCATTTCATTTAAAGTAGCTTCAATAATTCGTGCTACTAGCAGATTACGAGCCCATTTTTTATTGGAAGGAATTACGAACCATGGAGCGTGTTCGTGACTTGTCTTGCAAAAAACTTCTTCGTAGGCTTGTCGGTACTTTTTCCAACTCGAACGCGCATCTAAATCAGACTGATCAAATTTCCAATTTTTTATAGGGTTATCGAGTCTTTCTTGTAATCGAGAGCGCTGAACCTCTCGATCAATGTGTAAGAAAAATTTAAGTATTATAGTATCTTCATCCGCTAGCATTTGTTCAAAGTCATTAATATGTCGGAAGCGCTTGCGCCAAACCGAATCTGGCTTGAGTTGATTTACACGTACAGCAAGTACATCCTCATAGTGACTTCTATCAAATATCATAATTTCACCCATTTTAGGAGCGCGTTTATGAATACGCCAAAGATAATCATGTGATAACTCTCGTGTGGATGGTTTTTCAAAACTTGCGACATGAACACCTTGTGGATTAACACCTCTAAATACGTGCCTAATAGTGCTATTTTTGCCGCTTGTGTCCATACCCTGTAGTACAACTAATAACTTTTTGCTACGGTCGATGTAGAATCGTTGCTGTAAATCAGCTATGCTAACATTTAACTGATATAGTTCTTCAATGGCATCACTTTTGTTGTTTGGAAGATCGCTCCAAGGATTACAATCTATTTGGGACAGGGGAAGATTGCTATTCTTATTAATCAAGTAGTTATTAAAATTTAAAATAGACATAGTAATTTAACTAAAACAATTATTTTGGTAGTTAGGTCAATCTATCACTAGAGAATACTAAAGTTGTAATTTATGATCTGCTTTGTCATTTTTCTATCTGTGAAAAACATTGAATGCATAATTAAATTTCGCACATTAATCTCTAATTTAGAGCCAATTGGTAGTTATGCATATTTGCGTACTGTTACCGGCGCTACGAAATGCACCTTTTCTGAAGAAGAGGCATTAGTTGCATATGCATCCGATGGTAGAAAGGCTGAATTCATTACAGGTAGAGAGTCATTAAGAAAAGTATTGGGTCAACTAGGATTTGCCCCGCAAGCAATATTACCAAATGCAAGTGGTGTGCCAATATTACCAGATGGTGCAGTTGGATCCATAGCGCACTCTCGAAAGCTATGTTGTGCGATAGCCGGTCATGATAGCGATTTTAAGGCACTAGGGATAGATATAGAAGGGACTGACCGCTTGACTGCACAGGCAGCCAAACGAGTTACTACTGCCGATGAGGAAGTATGGACGGGTGGTGATCGAGTACGCGCCAGTATCCTTTTTTCATTAAAAGAATCGTTTTATAAAATGCAATTTCCTTGCTGGAACAGGTTGGCTAATTTTGATGATGTATCACTTCAAGTAGATCTTACTTCGGGCACTGCTAAAATAGCTAAAATTTCATCTAAATTTGGTTATAATTTGAAGTCTTTAGCGAGTCAGGTACGTTTTAACTTTTCACTGTATAATTCTTACGTGGTTTCTATATGTTGGTTAAGAGTGAATTAATGGTTCTGTATTTTCCAGTCGCGTGCGAGTATTGCATCGGTTGCACCAATGGATAGTTCGTGCCACATTTTAAAGGCTTCATTACGAGTTACGCCCGATATAGTAGAAGGTTTTTTGTCTTCTTCCTCAAGATTTTCCAAAGCAGCTATACCACTTGGAAATAGCGATATCGACCATCCGCAGGTATGGTTCGTAAGAATTATATCTTGGTATTCCGAAATGTTAATCTCAGGCTCATCCAAGCGTCCAATAAGTGCCCGCATTTGGCTTTTGGTAGGATTAATTATAGTTATTCCTACATTATCTGTAGAATGATATAGCACCTAAATTATAGGGTAATAGAATACTTTGGAATTCCTGCAATTAGCATGATGTTCTTCTTGCCTAATTAGTGGTAAATCTTCAATTTTACCTTCCTTGAAATTACATACTTTTTCAAAAAATTCAGATGCTTTTGTAGTCATTGCAAATATTTTCTCAGTACCATCTAGATGCGCTAGTTTAATAGCGTATTTGATTAATTTTTTCCCGACACCTTTACCTTGGTAGAAAGATTGCACATAGACACTTCCAATTTCCGTTATGGTTGAATCCGAGTATTTTCTAAGATGCATGCATCCGATAATACTGCCATCTATTTCATACACTAAGTAATTATTAATCTCGTTAATAATGTGCTTTTTTGATCGGTTAAATAGAGTTTCAGATCGTACGGCATTCCTAGTAATATCATAGATAGATTGTGCATCCTTTTTATGCGCAGGGCGTATCGATTGATATTCATCACTATAGATCATAGTGCCAATTCCGACTTTATCAAAAACTTCGTTTAGTAAGGCTCCAAATAATCTTCCATCTAAAATATGAGCTCTTGGGGTACCCATGCGCACTGCTTGTGCTGAATGCCTTGCTTTACTAATTAAGCGTTCCTTAATTAGATTAGAATTATTTTCTAAATATATCTCTAATTCAGCAACAGGCAGATTTTCTAACGTCTGATCATTGACGCAAATTGCTGCCTCAGTAGTCATATAAATTAATTTAGAGGCTTTTATCTTTGCTGCTAATTCAGCAGCTAGCAGATCCGAGTTGATGCGTAATGGTGCACCATTTCGATCTAATGCAATTGGCGATACAATTGGAATAGTTTGGCTATTAAGGAGCTGCTCAAAAAGTTTACGATCTAGCTTATCTACATCGCCGCTATTAATTTGATCGACGCCTTTTACGATTCCAATTGATTTTGCGCGCACACCATTACAACTGACGCATCGTAAATTACTTCGGGTCAATTCCTGCGCAATTAGCGAGCCGACTTCTCCGGCTATTTTCATTGCTAAAGTTAGTGTAGTATTATCGGTAGCTCCTTCACCATGATAGTCGGTAACTTCTACATTCTTTAGCTTAGAAGCACCCTGTAGCTGGAATCCTATCCCATATGCTAACACGACCTTTATATTTAATGATCGAAGTACAGCGATATCAAGTAGTACATTTTGAAAATTTTCATGAGCGATTAAGCTACCGTCTAGTGCAATAACAAAAACTTGATCGCTGAATATGGGAACATATTTTAATATTCCTCTTAAGTCAGTAGGCTTAATTAAGCTGTCACCAGTTGTAGGAGATGTAGACATGAATCTTATCGTAGTAGTTATAACTTTGTGTGTTCGCTTGTGGCTTGCAAGGCGCATGTTCCTAGCTTAGATATATTTATTAATGTCGCCTAATGTAATAAGTAGCATACCAGAGGCTTTTTCGCCTCCTGTAGAAAGCTTTTTAACCTGGTTGCAGTTAGAGCGTGGCCTTGCAAGTAATACGATTGAATCGTACGCGCGCGATTTATCGCATTGTGCATCCTTTTTAAAACGTTTAGGTATGATTGATTGGAGTCGTGTGGATGATTCCGTACTTTTAAAGTGGGTGGAAAACCTAGCAAGTAGTGGTTACGCGCGAAGTAGCCAATCTAGGAAGCTTTCTACTATACGTGTATTTGCAAAGTTTTTAGTCCGTGAAAATATCCGAACTAGCGATTTTACCGAATTATTGAGTGGTCCACGTTTGTCGCGCAAATTACCAGATACACTTTCTCGAAAAGAAGTGGATCTTCTACTACAGTCCCCGTGTATGTCCACTCCCCGCGGAGTTAGAGATAGGGCGATTCTTGAACTGTTCTACAGTAGCGGTCTAAGGGTTTCTGAGCTTTGTGCTATTGAATTGCAAAGTCTTAACTTAGAGGAGGGGTACGTGCGAATAATTGGAAAAGGATCAAAAGAAAGGATCGCTCCAGTTGGAAGTACTGCGATTGATGCAGTACAAAATTATCTAGGCAGCGCACGTCCTTTTTTTGTTAAGAATCATACAGGAAGCGCACTTTTTCTTAGTCAGCGTGGCAGAGCTATTTCCCGAAAAACAGTTTGGCTAATGATTAAACAACAAGCTGCAAAAGTTGGAATAAAAAAGCCAATTAAGCCGCATTTACTGCGTCATTCATTTGCAACACACTTACTCGAGGGAGGGGCTGATTTAAGAGCAATACAAGAAATGTTGGGACATGCCGATATTTCAACAACTCAAGTTTATACAGCAGTTCAAGCGAATCGACTTGCTGATGAGCATGCGTTATATCATCCGAGAGGAAATATTAAGAATAAGTAATGAGCACTAGTAATCGCATAAAGATTTACACTTATAAGAAGTGCAGCAGTTGTAAGAATGCAACGAACTGGCTGAAGCGCAATGGGCACGAGTTTGACGAATTTGCTATTCGCGATACGCCACCTAGCATAAGTGAGCTTAAATCCATGCTGGCTTATTCTAACAATAATATACGCTTATTGTTTAACAGTTCAGGACTGGACTACAGGGCGCTCAATTTAAAGGAAAAGATTTCTAAATATACAGAAAATGATCTTATCTTACTACTTTCGGAAAACGGTAATTTAGTGAAACGCCCATTTTTGCTTGGCAAATATTACGGTTTAGTCGGTTTTAAGGAGGCTATATGGGAGAAGGTATTTAAGTAATTGTATTACAATGAGCGCTATTGATGATTTACTTGTAACAGTTGAAGCTTTGCGGGCACCAGATACTGGTTGTCCATGGGATATTGAACAAACACATCAATCAATAACGGATTGTTTGATAGATGAATGCTGCGAATTGTTACAGACCATAGATCGTAATGACATGCATCACATGGAGGAGGAATTAGGGGATGTCTTATTACAGGTTGTTATGCATGCTCAAATGGCAAAAGAATCTGGGCATTTTGATTTTGATTCGATTTGCCTCGAAGTTAATACGAAGCTTATTCGCCGACATCCGCATGTATTTGGTCTTATTAAATTGGGGGATACTGAGGCTGCTTTGAATCAGTGGGATGCGATTAAGGCATCTGAAAAAAAGCGGGGTCCGAAGCAAGAAGGATTATTTAAGGATTTGCCACATCAGTTACCTGCGCTTTTAAGCGCCAGGGATGTGTATAAGCAAATTCAGAAATTAAAATTAAATACAGCATCAATTATAGACGAAGCAGCGATACAGGCAAAAGCTAATGCTTTGGATCATGAGGGCTCCACTTTAGGTAAGGAACTCTTTGAAATTGCTGCTGCGTGTAGAATTAAGGGATTGGATCCGGAAGCATTATTGCGACAATATACGCAAAGAGCGGTGGATCAATTGGAACAATAATATATTCTTTTTATTCCACTCAAAAGTATCAATTTATGGTTTTTGTACGTGAAAGTGGACTGTCTGTACCTGTAGAGTTGAGGCGTCGAAAGGGCACACGAAATTTTAGGCTGACCTTTGGACTAAATAATCAGATTTTATTCTCGGTTCCACTTAGATGCGCAGATCGTATAGCCATAGATTTCTTAGAATCACAGCGTGAATGGATAGAAGCAGGGCTTGATAAGTTGCCTGCTACTAGTTCACTGCGAACTTGGATAAATCGCTATCCGCAGTTATGCGCTAGTGGTGAATTATTTTACGTATCTATACAAGCCACTAAGGGTAAGAGTTCGGACTATATATTTTCTAATTATGGCTCTGATGTAATTCTTAGGGTGCTCGATCTAAGTGATGATGGGCAATTAATGCACGTTGTCAGATGTTTTGCAAAGGACGCACTTTATTGCAGGGTGGCTTATCAAGCAAAGCGTTTTGGATTATCCATTCCTGCTGTAAGTGTAAGAAATCAGGAAAGTCGATGGGGTTCCTGTTCATGTAGAGGAGCGATATCTCTAAACTGGCGTCTCGTTTTACTTGATCCAGAGCTTATGGATTACGTTATACTGCATGAATTAGCTCATTTAAAGCAGTTGAATCACTCCAATAAATTTTGGAAGCAGCTCGAGAAATATGATCCTTTATACAAAACGCATGAATCAGCAATCAATCAGATCAGTTCTAAAATTATGCGCGTAGCACGTTAATTGTTGAGTGGCTCGAACCGCACGCCTATCATATTATATCGTACACGACCATTTACGGAGAACTTCTCGCTGGGTGCAGGATTTAGCATGCGGCCCTCGATTATCACTTGGAAATCAACGCTTTTATATTCATCTGCACTTAGCCTAGCAAGATAGCGACCACTGGGTAAATTATCTGGTTCAATTGGTACTAAATTTCGGCCAATTTTTAAATTATCATAATGATACAATACTACACCTTTATTGTTAATAAATTCAATTCGAGCACCTGGGCCGCCTAAACTAAACCGGGTGAATTCTATGCTGCGCTCATCAGCGAAGCGAATGCCCACATGCAGAACACCTGGATTTTTTTCAGTAGCTTTTGGTCCTAGTACAATAAAAAGTCCTCCTACAGTACAAGTAAGTACTATTAATGCTGCAACAACATGGTTGCCCTTGAGTATATAGGCATTTCGCATTTTTATACTAGAACCTATAATTCAGATATGCCAATAGCAGATGTAAAAATAACCAGTAGATCCGTTGTTTGTTCTTCGCAGGACAACGACTGTGAGAATCCTGATATTCCGCTTTCTCGATCTTGGTTACGTATTGCAATAGCTATGGTTTTTGCAGGTCAAGGAATGGTGTTTTCGTTGGCTATCAATATGACTCCGCCAGGGTATGGATCCACTTCGTATTGGTTGCTACACGGTGGCTTAATCTTCTCGTCTTTGTTAGTTGTATGCTTTCTTGGGGCACCACTTATTGGATCAACGATTGGCATGGTACGCAGTCGTCGTTTATCAATAGAAGGTCTTTTTACCGTAAGTTTATTAGGGGCATTCACTGGATCTTTATTATGTACTTTTACTGGTGAAGGTGCGGTATATTACGAAATTGTTTCCATCGTTATCGCAATATATACTATTGGGCGACTGCTTAGCGGCGTGGCTCAATCTCGCTTAGTAAAAGAAACAATACAGATTAGAGAGTGCTTTGATTCCGCTTTAATGCGTACTGAAGACGGATGGATGACTGTGAAGGTTAAAAATGTACCGATTGGTGCTATCGTGCGGGTTCAACCAGGGGAACCAATATCGGTAGATGGCATTATATGTTCTGGAAACGCCTATGTTTCAGAAACTGCATTAACCGGCGAAGCATTACCAGTGGTCCGAAATATGGGCGATGTTGTACGCGCAGGCACTTGGTCTGTGGATGGTTTATTAGATATAAAAGTTAGGGCTCAAGCTGGTAAGCGAGACCTCGATGATTTGTTGCAACGAGTCGATGATCAAGCGGGTAATCCTTCTAAATTTGAATCGCAAGCAAATCGTTTAATTCAGTATTTTTTACCGTTTGTAGTGATAACCAGTTTTTTATGCCTAATTTATTGGCTATTTGTAGGCTCTTGGATCGAAGCTGTGTTTAATAGTATGGCTGTTTTACTCGTTGCTTGTCCATGCGCTCTAGGCTTAGCAACACCAATTGGGATATGGCAGGGCTTGCTGCAACTCGCTAAAATTGGAATAGTCAGTCGAGATGGCTCATTAATTGACGCCTTAGCTGCAACTCGCCTAGTATATTTTGATAAAACGGGCACCTTGAGTGACGCATCCATGGAAGTAACTAATTTTACTGTAGTTAAAGAATGGGAAGATCGTTATGAGTCACTTCAAGCAATGATTTATACACTAGAGTCGAAGCTAAGTCATCCTATCGCTCGATCGATTACAAATTTTCTACCGAAAAGTGATCTTCCGATTAGCAATTTTAAAATTATTCCAGGGCTTGGCGTGACAGGCACAATTGAGAAGCAGTTTGTAGAAATAGGCGAATTGGGCATCAATCCTAAATTAGTTAAGGATGAGTTTCTCGCGAAAATAGTAGGTAGCAAAGGAAAGCCTATTTATGTTTTTATTGATAAGCAATTAGCTGCTATTTTTATATTAAAAGAGCGACTGCGTGATGGAATTAGCCTTTTAGAGGAAGGATTTAAAAATTTAAATATTAAGGTAGAGGTACTAACAGGTGATCCAAATCCAGGAATAGAGCTACCCCTTATCGTTCGTTCCGGACTATCTGCTCAGCAAAAAGAATCACATATTAGAAGTGCTATAAGAAATGGTTTAGATCCACTATTCGTCGGAGATGGAATTAATGATGCGCCCGCTATGACGGTCAGTATGGCCTCTATTTCAATGGGTAGCGGTACAGCATTAGCTCGTTCAATTGCGAATGGTCACTTGGTCAATGATCAGATTGGCGCTATACCTAAAGCTATTCATTTTTCGCGAGCTTTACATCGTCGTTTGAGATCTAATCTCATTTATGCTGCAAGCTATAATGTTTTGGGTATGGGTTTAGCTTTTTTTGGTGTTTTACACCCAATAGTTGCTGCCCTCATTATGACTTTGTCCAGTTTTGTGGTTACTTTTCGTGCTACGTATTTCAAGTTCAACTATAACTCTAATTAATAAAGCATATTGGATTTACTAATTGATGGTTTTTTTGCTAAACAAGTCGTTGCGTAATTCTAAGCTATGATTGATTCTTATTCGTTAATTTATCACATATAATCGTTAGCATTTTAGTCTTTTTTTTTGAACTACAAGTCTATGCTTCTATTGCTTAAAATACTTTACACTATACTGTTTTCTACAGTTCGTGTAAAAAACGTTTGCCATGTGTTTTAGTCACACTTTTAACATCCAAAAACAAACTGATGGACCGCACACACCAATCGACCCGAAAGGGCTTCCTCAAAAGGGCTAGTTTATCTATTGTAGGCGCTCTTACGCTTAACAATCTAGCGCAAGCGCACACTCCAGTTAACACGCTAAGAGCTGTTAACTGTGCGATTGAAAAGCCTGCGCTTAGTGTGCAACGAGCAAAAGGATCTATTGCCCGTTCTGCAGATGTTTAGCCTCAAACGCACAATTTAACACACACTTATTAAAAGCTAGCGATGGCGAACATCTTTCCCAGGTGGGTTAATACATTACCAATTAAGATAATCATAGGTATTATCTTGGTAAAAACTGCTATTGTCTTGGGTGTGACTTATTACTTCACTCCTAAGTTCACTCGCGTTGGCTACGCACCGACGCAACCAGTTGCATTTAGTCATGCCTTACACTCTGGGCAATTGGAAATAGACTGTCGTTATTGCCATACTTTTGTTGATCGTTCCGAACATTCTAATGTACCTGGCTCTAATGTATGTATGTCTTGTCATTCAATGGTACGCAAAGATGATCCGCAGTTAGCTCTTATTCGAGACAGTTATGAATCAGGTGACCCCGTGCCTTGGGTACGTATCCACAAGACTCCAGATTATGTTTATTTTAATCACTCTGTGCATGTTAACAGGGGGATTAGTTGCGTAGAGTGTCATGGTAGAATTGATCAAATGGAAGTAGTCGAGCACGCGATGCCATTGAGTATGGGTTTTTGTTTGGAATGTCACCGAAATCCAGAGGAATATATACGACCAGTCGAGGAGGTTTATAATCTTGATTGGGAGCGACCTGAAACTGAAGAGTATAAAGAAGTTGCTACTGGCTTCGTTCATGATTGGAAGATTAATCCACCGCAGAGCTGCTCTGGATGCCACCGTTAGCATAAAATTTTAAGAGGATGAATAATAAAAATTTAGCTGGACCACGCTACTGGAAAAGTCTCGACGACTTAGCTGAGACTCCTGCTTTCAGGGAATGGATGGAACGAGAATTTCCATCTGGAGCTAGTGAGCTTGATGGCGTCAATCGGCGACAGTTCATGAAAGTTATGGCAGCATCTTTTGGTCTTGCTGGATTAGGAATGAGTGGTTGCCGCCGTCCGGAGCAGACTATTTTACCGTATGCAAAGCAGCCTGAAAATGTAATTCCTGGTGTACCCGTGTACTATTCGTCTTCTATGCCAGGGGTTCGCGAGAATATTCCGTTAATTGTAGAGACGCATACAGGTCGTCCGACTAAGCTCGAAGGAAATCCTAGTTATAAAGCATACGGAGGCGCCACAACAGTATATGCTCAAGCAAGCATTTTAAATCTATACGATCCAGATCGCGCGACTAAGAGCCGTGAAGGGGAGGGTACTATCACTCGTGACATAGTACGTGATCGTCTCTCGGAGTTAAGTGTTGCTCACACTAAGGATATGGGCGAGGGGCTTGTTTTTTTAGCCGAGCCAAGCACTTCTCCAAGTCGAAAAGCATTAGCAGATGCTATTAAATTAAAATATCCTAAGGCTACTTGGACTGAATACTCAGCAATTGATGAAAGTTCTGCAGAAGCAGCAACTGTTTCAGTTTTAGGGAAGCCGATTCGTGCAATACCTCAATTTGATAAGGTTAAGCGGGTGTTAGCAATCGATGCTGACTTTGTATCATCTGTTAGTGGGCATCTTGGATATGCGCGTTCTTTTGCAAAATCCCGCAAAGTTTCTAGCACTAAAGATGCTAGTTCAATGAGTCGTCTTTATTCGGTTGAATCATTACTTACAGCTACCGGATCGACTGCAGATCATCGCCTACGCTTATCGAGTAGTCAGATGGTAGGATTTACTGCTCAGATTGGATCCAACATACTTAAAGCGCGTAACGTTGGAGGTTCTCTCGTTAAAAAGCTTGATGAGCTTGGGGCTTCAATTTCTGTCGATCCTGAATGGGTTAAGCAATGTTCTGCCGATTTAGTGGAACATGTAGGCAATTCTCTTGTGTTAGCCGGCGACCATCTTCCAGATGCAGTTCACCATATAGTACTAGCCATTAATACAGCACTGAATGCACCGATCAATTATTTGAATGTGCCCTCTAAGGAAAGTGGGATTGAAGTTGCAGTTGAGCGACTAAATAAGGGAGGAGTGGATACTCTAGTTCTATTAGGTGGTAACCCAGTTTATAATGCTCCGATTGATCTAAATTGGGAAAATGCGCAGAGTAAGGCCAAGAAGACTCTGTTTTTAAGTGATGCTAAAAATGAGACTGCAGCGAGCGCTGATTTGTTCATGGCGCAGTCTCATTATTTAGAGAGTTGGGGTGATGGTCGCGCTTACGATGGGTTGCTCTTACCTGTGCAACCGATGATTGAACCATTGTTCCCAACAGTTAATGAACTCGAAGTTCTAGCTCTATTATTAGGTTCACAAACGTCGGATGCCTATAAGATTACTCAAGATACTTTTAGGCAGTTAGGTGGTCGTGATTTCAATAAGTTCCTTTCCGATGGTTTACTGGAAGATAGCTCATATGAAGTTGTTCCTATAGAGGTCGACTATGCTGTAATTTTTGATGTTTTAAATTCAGATAAATTTTCTGCACAAAAAGAACTATCTTCTGATAATCTAGAAGTACGTTTTACTCCTAGTTCACATGGAATGGATGGTCGTTTTGCCAACAATGGATGGATGCTAGAATGTCCAGATCCCATGACAAAACTCACTTGGGACAATCCTATTTTAATTAGTCCTCGACTAGCTAAGGATTTAGAAGCGCGTGACGGAGTTCAAATATTTCCTAAAAAGACAGTGCTTAATGGCGCTACTTTTGAAGCTGCTAAAGGTACTTTGCAGCGCAATAAGGCTATATTTGATCGAGGTAAAGAGATGGCTGTTGTAGCAGAGCTAACTATAAATGGGCGTAGCATTGAAGCGCCTATTCATGTTTTACCTGGCCTTGCTAACTATACTATTCAACTGCCTCTTGGTCTCGGTCGTAAGGTGGTTGGACGCGTTGGCTATGGTGTTGGATTTGATTTTTATAGGCTACGTGAGTCATCAAATATGGGTTATGCGAACAATGCTGCGATTAAGCTCACCAAAAAAACATACCGCCTAGCCAATACGCAGGAACACTGGTCGATGGAAGGGCGTGCTATTGTACGTGAAGCGAATGCAGACTATTACACCAAGCATCCTGACTTCGCTAACAAGGTAGGAGTTGAGTCGCATGCACCTGCTAATTATGGTAAATATGATTACAAGTCGCTGCAGAAGAAGTCATTGAATAATTACCGCGGTAACTCTGCTTATGAGCATCCTAAATTCAATGAGCCCTATCCAAATGTAAAGGTATGGAAAAATAATCAGGACAAGTTTCCTCAAATTCAACAATGGGGAATGGCATTGGATGCAAATAGTTGTTTTGGTTGTTCCGCATGTGTGGTCGCATGTCAAAGCGAGAACAATATTCCAATTGTTGGTAAAGATCAGGTTCTTCGCGGTCGAGAAATGCATTGGATGCGAATAGATCGTTATTTTTCTGCAGCTAAATATGACCAAGCTGAAATTCCTGAAGACGTACAAGTTTCGTTTATGGGAGTTGCTTGTCAACATTGTGAGAATGCGCCGTGTGAAAGCGTATGTCCGGTGAATGCCACTGTTCATGATAAACAAGGTCTCAATACGATGGCGTATAATCGCTGTGTGGGAACTCGCTACTGCGCAAATAATTGCCCTTTTAAGGTTCGCCGCTTTAATTTCTTTGATTGGAATAAAAGACAGGTGGGTGAGTTTTATAAGGGTCCATTAGGTAAGGTTGATGAACCAGAACTTCAAAAGATGCAGAAGAATCCTAATGTTACTGTGCGTATGCGTGGTGTTATGGAGAAGTGTACCTACTGTGTTCAGCGCATAGAATCAGCTAAAATTGATCAAAAGCGTCGCGCAGGACCTTCTGGCGATATCCATGTTAAAGACGGCGCGATTAAAACTGCCTGCCAACAAGTATGTCCGACGGACGCAATTTCATTCGGCGACATTTCTGATCCTAATTCAGAGGTATCGAAGATGAAGGCAAGTGATCGTAACTACTCACTACTTGGATATTTAAATGTGCGCGCTCGTACCACTTATCTTGCTCGTTTGCGAAATCCAAATAAAAAGATGCCCGACTATTATGATAAGCCGTTTGCCTATGCCCAATATGATGAACGTTATGGGCACGGCTCTTCTGGGGACAAACATTCTTCTGCTGAACATAACAAGCACAGTCTACTAGATAATAGTCATGGTTCTGGTAAAGACCATGTTTCTGATGCTACACACACAAGCCATGATCACCATGCTCCTATGGCAGGTGATGTAGCTAACCATTAGTAATTTTAATTATATTTTAAGTATTTTATATAAAGATAATGGCAATTAATCCAAATGATAGTTTGATTGAGGACTCGCAGGTAGAGCTTTTAGCTAAAGTCGATCCTGCCGAGCTTATTGAGCAACCTCTTGTTGGTAACCAGCGCAGTTTTGGCTGGGTAACCGATAAAATTTGTCGCATCGTTGAAACTCCCACCCCGACATGGTGGTGGGTTTGTATGGCAGTAGCTCTAATCACAGCAGCTTTTACTGGGATGGGGTTACTCTGGCTTGTTAGTACTGGTGTTGGCGTCTGGGGTTTGGCTAATCCTATCAATTGGGGTTGGGCTATTGTTAACTTTGTTTTTTGGATTGGTATTGGTCATGCGGGTACACTTATCTCAGCTGTGCTCTGCTTGTTGAAACAAGGTTGGCGCACATCGATTAATCGTGCCGCAGAGGCGATGACAATTTTTGCTGTGGTCTGTGCAGGTATTTTTCCATTATTCCATGTAGGCCGAGTATGGTTTGCTTGGTGGCTGTTTCCACTGCCCAATGCAAATGCAATTTGGCCTCAGTTTCGATCTCCACTAGAATGGGATGTTTTTGCAGTCTCTACTTACGGTACGGTGTCGGTATTATTTTGGTACATGGGTATGATTCCAGATCTGGGAGTATTACGTGACCGTGCATTGCAACGCTTAAAGTCGGATGCCTACAGCGGGTCTAATTTATTAGCTAAAGCAATGGATATATTTAGGAAATATTTTTATGGCTTACTCGCCATGGGTTGGAGAAATGCTGGCAATCATTGGCGCAATTATGAAATGGCATACTTAATTTTAGCAGGTCTATCTACGCCGCTTGTTTTGTCTGTTCATACTATTGTTTCTTTTGATTTTGCTGCTGCCCAATTACCTGGATGGCATACTACAATTTTCCCTCCTTATTTCGTTGCTGGCGCAATTTTTTCGGGATTCGGCATGGTCCTAACTCTCATGCTGCCCTTACGCGCAATATACGGCTTACATGATTTTATTACTCAGCGTCACATTGATAATATGTGTAAAATTTGTTTGGGTACTGGATCCATTGTTGGTTATGCCTACATCATGGAGTTCTTTATCGCTTGGTATGGAGCTAATCCTTATGAGAGCTTTGCTTTCATTAATCGGGGTTTTGGGCAGTATTCTTGGGCTTACTACATGATGTTTGGGTGTAATGTATTTACGCCTCAGTTATTTTGGTTTAGCGCAGTGCGTCGTAATGCCGCTCTGGTTTGGGTTATGTCTATTTTTATTAATGTGGGGATGTGGTTTGAACGTTTTGTGATAACTGTAACATCACTTGCTAATGACTTTTTGCCAAGTTCATGGGGCTACTACTCCCCAACGATTGTAGACATTTTCACTTTCTTTGGTACTTTTGGATTATTTAGTATTTTGTTTCTTTTGTTTCTTAGGTTTTTACCCTTACTACCAATTGCAGAAGTTAAATTTGTGATGCCCGCAGCTGATCCGCACGGCCATCAGGATTCTAAAGGAGGGAAGCGCTAATGGCTGATTCGTATGGCATAATTGCATCCTTTGCGGATACACCTTCTTTCTACCATGCTGCCGAGAAAGTACGTGATGCTGGATATAAAAAATGGGATACGTACTCATCTTTTCCAGTTCATGGTATGCCTGAAGCACAGGGTCAAGCCCGCTCAAAGGTGCCGATTTTTACTTTCTTGGGTGGTATTACCGGATTTACTGTAGGGACCTTACTTGTTTGGTATATGAATTATTTTGATTATCCTTTGATTGTTGGGGGAAAGCCATTTTTTAGTCCGGTATTTCCATTCCCCGTCATGTATGAGCTCACTATATTACTCGCAGCATTTGGTACACTTGGTGGAATGTTTTTAACAAATTTACTTCCGCAGCACTATAATTCACTTTTTAATAGTGAGACTTTTCTCGAAGTTTCAGGAGAACGTCTGGTAATTGCCATTGAGTCCCGAGATCCCAAATTTGACTCTGATTTAACTCGTCAATTTTTAGAGCAAATCGGTGGAACAGATATAGAGGAGGTTACTAAATAGTATACTGTTATGCGTACATTTTTGATCATATATGTATTTATCGTAGTAGCGACTGTTTCTATACTTGGCTTTCGTGGAAGCACTAGCAAAAAGCCACCTTTAGAGATTTTCCCTGATATGGATCGTCAGGCTCGCTATAAGCCACAGGCAGAGAATCAGTTTTTTGCTGATGGTCGTAATGATCGTCCCATACCAATCAATTCTGTCGCAAGAGGGAATTACCATAATCAAATAGAGGTTTTTGCAGAGGATTTCAGCGATTCGTATCTCGGTGATACTACTTATAATATTGGCAAGTCTTCTGATGGCGAATTCGTTCAAAAAATACCAATAAAAGCGAGTAATGAACTGATGCAGCTTGGCCACTTAAAGTACGATATATTTTGTACGACTTGCCATGGTGCAGCAGGAGATGGCAATGGTGTCGTCAAGCAGTATGGCGTATTAGCGGCTACCTACCATGATGATCGTTTGCGTGACGCTGAAGATGGGTATCTCTACGATGTCATTTCTAATGGTAAGGGATTAATGTATGGATTGAAGGATCGAATGAGTCCAAAGGAACGCTGGGCAGTTGTTTTATACATGCGCGCTTTACAAACTTCACAAAATGCTCAGGCAAGTGACTTGTCTGCAGTGCAACGTCTCGATTTGGGATTTTAATCATGAGTTCTGATCTAAGTATTTCAAATAGTAAGGTTGCCAGTATTGCTTTTATTGTAGGCTTGGTGGCTTCATCCATTGCTTTATTTGGACTGTATCAAGGTGTACAAAACCAAGAGGTACGACCACTTATGAGCTGGCTAATTGGTATCGGATTTTGGTTATCTATCGCTGTAGGGATGCTCTTTCTTACCCAAATATGGTATGTCTTTCATGCACGCTGGCCGACGATTTTACGTCGCCAGTGTGAGCATTTCTTCGCTGTTTTCCCGGTTATTTTTGTCTTATTTATTCCACTTTTAGTAGTTACCTATACCGACCAACCTGGTTTACTGTGGAAGTGGTTGGACGGTAGCAATGCTCTACCTGGACATGGTACTGTTGGAGAAGATCCTATTTTTACTTGGAAACAACCGTACTTAAATCACGGATTTTTTATTTTTCGTGCAGTTGGTATATTTGCTACATTTGTATTGGTTGCTAGTTTACTTAGAAAATGGTCTTTCGATACAGACAAGACTGGAGATATTGCCAATACGCACAAGGCTCGTCGTCTTTCTTCGGTAGGTCTATTTATTTGTGCAGGAGCTGCCACGCTCGGTTCAATTGATTGGTTCAAGTCACTGGAGTATCATTGGTTCTCAACAATGTACGGGGTATGGTTCTTTGCCGCTTCGATGCGAGCAGCACTTAGTTCTCTACTAATAATTTCTGTACTATCAGCCAGCAAGGGCTCACTTAAGGGCATTTTAAAACAGGCGCACCGCTATGATATTGCATGCATGATGTTAGCATTTACGATTTTTTGGGCTTACATTAGTTTTTCACAATACTTCCTTATATATAATGCTAACATTCCTGAAGAAACTTTCTGGTATAATATTCGCGAGAAAAATGGTTGGTGGCCAGTTAGTATGCTATTGATTTTTGGGCATTTCTTAACCCCGTTTATTGTCCTTCTTTGGTATAAAACAAAGGTAGTGGTCTGGCGCACGGTTGCTGTATCAGCTTGGATCTTAGTTTTTCATATAGTTGATCTTTTTTGGAATATAATACCAGGTAAAATTCCGACCGAGGGTGGTTATATCGTCCGTCCTTTTACTATTTCAGTATTTGATTTTGCAGCAATTATTGGAATTGGCGGATTTTGCATATGGGCTTACTGCAAGAGCATGAGTAAAACAGAACCAATTCCGATTCGGGATCCTAATATATTAAAGTCGATTGACTATGCTGAGTAATTTAAACAATGAAACAAACTGCATTTAACACGAACAATACTCTATTTACCTTTATTGGTGCTATTGGAGCTATTTTAATTTTTGCGCTTATCATATTTGTCGCCTATCTTCCTAATAGATCCGATCCTGCTGATCAGGCTGTTCGCGAGAAGCGCCAAATTGATGCGGATGCAGTGCGTGCTGAGGGTGTTGCCAAACTGAATCGTTATGAATTAATTGATAAAGATTTAGGTATCGTGCGTATCCCCATAGATAAGGCAAAATCTTTAACACTCCAGGCATACAAATAAAGCAATGCCAGTAGAAAATTATATCGATCTTCTTCCAGTAATTCTCCTGGGTATTGTTTTTTTTGGGTCTGCGGTCGCAATGATCTTTTGGTCCGCTCGCCGTGGGCAACTACGAGACTTTGATGACCAAGCAAAAGTGATTTTTACCCATGAAGAACCGGAGGGTGAAATCTCGGATCATTTTCCAGATAAGTAGAAGCTTTAGCTGTATAAGAATGTATGTAGATCTTCGATCTCAAAAATAAATTATGAGCCAAGCGCCAAAAAATGTAGCACCAACAACACCGTATTCTTCTGCGGATGCATCCATTCGTGCTGAGTTAAGCGAAATTGACGCATCACTTCGTGTCTCGTCTTTATTTTTTATCACTTCAGCTATCTTTTGGCTAATGGCAGGAACGATACTAGCGCTGATTGCTGCTATTAAGCTACATGAACCAAGTTTTGCAGCTGGCTCCGAGTTGACTACTTTTGGGCGTATACGTTCCGCCCACATGAATGCAATGGCTCTAGGCTTTGGTAATAATATGATTTTTGCTGTTTGCACTTGGATTATGGCACGCTTATGCAGAACTCCAATACGGCATGGCGGTTTACTATTAATAGCTGGTAGCTTCTGGAATTTGGGATTAACCGTTGGTATAGCAGGAATTATAAAAGGTGACATCACCTCGGTGGAATGGCTTGAAATTCCAAAGTATGCGACTCCTTTGCTTGCAATATCGTATGTTCTTATCGGAGTTTGGGGCATTATGGCCTTTCGTTTTCGCAAAGGCGAACATGTATATGTTTCTCAGTGGTATTTTCTCGGCGCTTTATTTTGGTTTCCCTGGCTTTATATAGTAGCCCAAGTTATGATTATTTGGGCACCTGCTCAAGGCGTAGTTCAATCGGTTACGAACTGGTGGTTTGCTCATAATTATTTAGGTTTATGGCTCACTCCTATGGCGTTGGGTACAGCGTATTATTTGATTCCTAAAGTATTAGGGCGCCCGATTTATTCCTACTATTTATCTGTTTTGGGTTTCTGGTCGCTCGCTATTTTTTATAATTGGGCTGGAGTGCATCATCTAATCGGTGGTCCTGTGCCTGTATGGCTACTATCTGCCGGTATTGTCGCTTCTGTAATGATGGTAATTCCTGTAATAGTAGTAGCGATTAATCATCATATGACGCTTATAGGAAGTCGCTTAAATTGGTGGAAAAGCCCTACGCTTCGTTTCGTTGTCTTTGGCGCAGTTAATTATACCCTTGTTAGCATAATTGGATCAACAATGGCGCTACGTACAGTGAACATGACCACTCATTTTACTCACTTTACAGTCGGCCATGCCCACCACGGCGTGTACGCCTTCTTTGCTATGATTATGTTTGGAGGTGTCTACTACATGATGCCTCGGGTGCTCAACCGTGAATGGCCTTCAGCGTCTCTGATTAGAGTACACTTTTGGATGTGTGCACTAGGTATTTTATTGATGGTTTTCGCTTTGCAGATTTGTGGTTGGATTCAAGGCACGCAAATGAATGACGCGATTAATTATCCTGATTTTCTTCAAATAGTTAAGAGTACCCGACCATACATGATTATCCGTTCTATTTCTGGAGTAATGTTGATGGTCGGTCACCTTGCATTTGGGCTAAATTTCTTTTGGATGTTATTTTCTGCCGGCGCGCTTCGGGTGCAACAAGAGGGACCAACCTTACTCATTTCAAAGAAGGAGGGCAGTAAGACATAATGAATAATTTACCCTTACTGTTTTGCGGTATTTTTTTTACGCTAGCTTTTTCTTTTACAGGGATTGTTTTATCCAGCCATCTACAGTTTGGTAATTTAACTTTATCAACAGAGGAACTAGAAGATGACGGTGATGGTAATTTAGTAATGGTTGATGGGGATCCGATGTATCCAAGGCTAGAGGGCGGCGTCGCTCTTCAGGGCAAGCAGGTTTATATTGAAATGGGTTGTATTTATTGTCACAGTCAGCAATTACGTCGTGAGTCTCATGGTGCTGATATGGATCGTGGATGGGGACCTCGTGCATCAGTAGCACGTGACTACATTACTCAGAAACGGGTTCTTCTAGGAACAATGCGCACTGGCCCAGACTTAACTAATGTAGGTGGGCGTTTACAAGGAGATGCCGGCCGTGATTGGCACCACAAGCATTTATATAATCCGCAAATTACTTCAAAGGGTTCAATTATGCCGCCATTTGCATTCTTGTATACTCTACAGAAAATCGATGGTGATCCTTCCGTGAATGCGATATCCATTCCAGCAGATTCAGAATATGCATTAGAGCCTGGTTACGAGATTGTTCCGACTCGTAGAGCAGTAGCATTAGTTGAGTACTTACTGAGCCTTAAAATCGATTACAGCTTACCTGAAGCGCCAATTTTAGATTAATGAGTGACGAACAAAAATCTACGAATAAAGGTAATCCTTCTCTTGAAAAAGCGAATATGCAGGATACTGATATGCAAGATATTCACGCTCAATTGATGCGTGAGAAAGAAGAACCGCATGAAGGATTCTCACCTATTCCTATCTTTTTACTTTTCGCTTTTGCAGCATTATGTTTCTGGGGGGGTGTTTATTTTGCTGAATACTCGCAAGAATTTCGTTGGGATGTTTATGATCCGGAGGCGGATTTAGCGAGTGCAGCTGCCCCTAGACCTGAAAAGCCATTGGCTGAAATAGGTGCGAAAATATACCGCGCGCAGTGCATAGCTTGCCACCAAGCAAGCGGACTGGGCGCTCCCGGCGCTTTCCCTCCGCTAGTCGCTTCGCAATGGGTTTTAGGATCTGAAGAAAGGCTCGCGAGAATCTTAATAAATGGCCTGAAGGGACCCGTTTTAGTCAATGGTATGACTTACAACGGTAACATGCCAGCTTTTGGTCCAGAGGGTCTAAATTTAAAACCGAAGCAAATAGCTGCGGTTCTTAGTTATATTCGCCAGGAATGGGGTAATGACGCACCTGAGGTATCGGTAGAGGCTATGGGTGCTTATATTGATGACTACGGTGCTCGAGGTCCTCAGTGGACAGCAGAGGAGCTACTCGCTGAATTTCCAATGGAACCGACAGTGAAATTCGATGCTCCTATTCAATAAACGCGTTATTATCTTAATTATCGGTATGGCTATTACCTGGTAGTTCGTACGGTTGCATTAGAAAGTAGCAAAGTATAACCCAGCTTAATAATAGCGGGTACAGCGCTACGCACAAAAGCACGGATCCAATTAAGCCAATAGAAATTGCTGTCCACACTTCTAGTTTCTCCATGACTACTAGTATACAGATTGGTACAATGACGAAGATTATGGCTAGCACATAACCAATTGAAGTTGTACCAAGATAAAAACCGGACTCATCTTTCTCGATAGGCATGTTACAATGAGGGCAATGTCGGCGTAGCCTAAACCAATTTTTAAACATACCATATTCACCGCAATTTGGGCATCTTCCAGCGAAGCAACGTGATGCGATTTGGCGATAGGGGATCTTCATTTTTTTAGCACCATAGTTAAAATCATTAAAGAATGTATCATCGCCTCAATTTATGGTGACAGTCAAATTTTTGCACTATTTATTCACTTATTATGAAGACCTATCTACTGTTTATTATATGTTTAATAAATTACAGTCTTATAGCGAATACTCCTGACATATCCGTACCCTATAAATTTACGAAGGAGGGGGAACTTAAACTACACATATTTTTTCCGAATGGTCACAGGGTAAGTGATTCAAAGCCTGTCATTTTATTTTTCTTTGCTGGAGGATGGGTGGGCGGTGAGCCGAAGCAATTTTTTAGGCAGTGTAAGTACCTTGCCTCTCGTGGCATTGTAGCCATATCCGGAGAGTACAGAATAGAAAAAATGCATGGAACTAGCCCCAAAGAGTGCGTTATGGATGCTAAATCAGCTGTGCGTTGGGTACGAATTAATGCAGAAAAACTGGGAGTAAATCCTAGTCGGTTTATAGTTGGAGGTGGTTCTGCAGGTGGACATATTGCCGCAGCAACTGCTACTTTATCTGGATATAATGAGGCTGGCGAAGATACTTCAGTTAGTTGTATTCCCAATGCACTGGTGTTATACAATCCAGTTTTTGATAATGGACCTGGCTGCTTTGGTCATAATAAAGTTAAGGACTACTGGCAGGAAATATCTCCGAAGCATAACATTAGTACTGCTGTTCCTCCAACTATTATATTTCAAGGTACGGATGATCACCTAGTAGACTTGTCCTCCCCGCAAGATTTTAGAGCGCAGTTAATTGCGCTCGGAGTGCGCTGTGAATTACTAATTTACGAGGATCAAGAGCATGGTTTCTTCAATCAGGCTAAGTACCGTGAGACTATGCTACAGACGGATCGCTTTTTATCCAGCCTAGGGTATCTTAGCGGAAAGCCTACCTTATGATAGTGATTGAGTAGTATTATAACAGTATGAGCGTCTATTAAAGTGCACGTATAGCGTTACACAATATTTCAATTGCTAAATCTATATCCTCCCCTTTGTGCTGGGTGCACATAAAGCACGTCTCGAAGGCAGAGGGTGGTAAATACACCCCATTTGATAAAGCGTAATTAAAAAGTGATTTAAAGTGATGTGTATCCGACGCAACTGCATCATTGTAATTGCGCACAGGGCTATCACTAAAAAACAGTGCAAACATAGACCCTACTTGTGGTACTTGAAGTGCTATACCTTTGGACTTAGCAGTGTCGAGAAGTGCATCGCGAACACGAATGCCGAAGTATTCTAATTGCGCGTATGGCTGCAGCATTTTAAGCTTGTTTAGAGCTGTAATACCAGCAGCCATTGCTAGTGGATTACCACTTAGTGTACCTGCCTGGTAGACAGGTCCTAGAGGAGCGAGCTGATTCATTATATCTGCACGGCCACCAAAAGCACCCACTGGTAGTCCACCGCCAATAATTTTCCCCATGGCTGTTAGATCGGGCATAACCCCAACTATTTCTTGCACGCCTCCTAAAGCGACCCGAAAACCTGTCATTACTTCATCGAATATTAACACGCTATTATGTGTAGTGCACAGTTCACGTAATAATTCTAAATAGCCTGTGTCTGGCATAATTAGTCCGCAATTTGCGGGATAGGGCTCGACTATAATGGCTGCTATATCACTACCTTGCTCATTAAATGTAGCCTGCACTGCAGCTGAGTCATTATAATCAAGTACTATGGTTTCAGCTGCAAATCCTGCAGGTATTCCAGAGCTGTCCGGGTGTCCAAGTGTTAATGCTCCGGAGCCTGCTTTTACTAAGAGGGAATCTACGTGTCCGTGATAGCATCCTGTGAATTTGATTACTTTATCTCTTCCAGTGAACCCTCGAGCAAGACGAATTGCTGACATAGTTGCCTCTGTGCCACTATTACACATGCGTAACTTCTCTAGTGACGGAACACAATCTACTAAAAGCTCAGCCATTTGAACTTCATAAGGATTCGGTGTACCGAAACTAGTGCCTTTATCAAGTGCTTCAATAATGGCGTTCCTGATGTCCGGGTCATTATGACCGTGGATAGATGGTCCCCATGTACAGACAAAATCAATTAGCTGACTACCATCTGCAGTAAACAAATGTGCGCCTTGCGCGCGTTCCGTGAAGAAAGGACTTCCACCGACAGAGCGAAAGGCACGTACCGGTGAATTAACGCCGCCTGGTAGGAGATCTTGGGCGCGCTTGAAAAGACTTTTTGAGATGTTCATTTACTTAGAAGATTTGTGATACGGGCAGAGCAGAAATATAAGCCATTAAATTAGTTCACATACTTTTGGACTATAGGTATTCTTCGTCCCGCACCAAATGCAAGTGCTGTAATTTTGAGTCCTGGAGCAGCCTGCTTTCGTTTATATTCATTGAGATCAACTTTCCGTACTATATCATTTACGATGGATTTATCGTAACCTCGTTGAATGATTTCATCTCTTGAAAGACCTTCTTCGACATAAAGCTGCAAAATTCCATCAAGTATTGGGTACTCTGGTAATGAATCTTGGTCTACTTGATCGAGACTTAGTTCAGCAGAGGGTGCTTTATTTAACGTATTAATTGGTATAATTTCTTTTTCGCGATTTATGTACCTAGCAAGTGCGTAAACCTTCATTTTTGGTAGGTCAGATATACTGCTAAACCTCCACACATGTCTCCATATAATGTGCAATATCCAACTGAAATTTCACTCTTGTTACCGGTCGTCAGCAGTAGAGCTCCAAATTTATTAGAAATTGCCATTAATAACAGGCCGCGTGCGCGTGCTTGTATATTCTCTTCGGTAACATCTCTGGCATTTCCTTTAAACATATTAGTTAAAGCCTCTTCGGATGCAGTTACAGTATTTTCAATGGACACTTCGTGGTATGTAATAGATAGCTTATTCGCTAATTTTTCGGCATCATCACGACTGTGCTCGCTAGATATTGCAGAAGGTAGAGCAACGCCAATTACATTTTCAGCGCCAAACGACTCAACCGCGAGTGCACAAACTACAGCAGAGTCAATACCACCAGATAGACCAATTAGTGCTTTAGAAAATCCACTTTTTAAGGCGTAGTCGCGAAGCCCTAAAACCAAAGCATCATGAGTTGCTGCATTCCCTACTAGATTGTAGGAATCTGCAAATTTTGGAACTGAGCGTTTTTCACTGATGTCGATTATGGATAAATCGGATCGAAAACTCGCTAGACCTCCAATGATTCCACGTTCTGGGCAGCTAACCATGCTGCCGCCATCAAAAATCAGTTCATCATTTCCACCGACTGCATTACAATAGACTACAGGACAGTTACAGCGCTCGCCTGCCTCTAAGACAAGTTGTTCTCTTTTCTGGGATTTACATGCATGCCATGGGCTTGCTGACAGATTTATTAATAGTTCTACACCTTCAGTTCTTAGTATTTCGATTGGATCTTTCTGGTAGAGACGCTTACTAGGCATTGAGGAGGGTACCCATATGTCTTCGCAAATAGTAATTCCAATGCGTTTACCGTTCCAATTATAAATTAATGGAGAGGAGGCTGGTTCGAAATACCTATCTTCATCAAATACATCGTACGATGGTAATAGTGATTTTCGCGCAATGGCGCGTATCTTTCCAGATTCACACCAAGCAGCTGCATTAAAATAGGCTCTACCGGTAATTGCTTCAATTCGAATTTCAGGATAACCAATGATTGCTGGTACTGAGCCTATTACTTCACTCGTGATTTGATCGAGTGCATGTTGTGTATCGGCACCAAATCTACTTTTAAAAAGTAAGTCACGAGGTGGATATCCACTGAGCGCTAATTCTGGAAAAACAACAATCTGAGCTCCTTCATTTACTAATGAACGGTAAGCATCAATGATGAGTTGTGAATTCCCGCTTAAGTCACCAACCGTAGTATTGATCTGTGCGATTCCAATCTGCATAGACATTTATGATCTCGTTTTTGAGCTTGGATGCAAGCTCACCTACAAAATCTTTTTATAATTAATTATATAAATAATATGGCGTTGTTGATAGATACAGTAAAAGTTCTTATCTATATATAATCGCACTCTTTTTTTGTGATCTTTTATGCAACTACATCCATCTTATTTACTGCTAGCATCGACCTCTCCTAGGCGCAGTGAGTTACTCCGTCGAATGGGATTAAAGTTTCAGGTATGTTCCCCGGCAACTGAAGAGTGTGATCTATTCGATAATGGACCAGAGCAAATGGTTCTTAAAAATGCACGCTTAAAGGCAGATTCACTAACAAGTGCCCGCTTTAAAGATGCTTTGGTTGTAGGCTCAGATACAACTGTTGCTCTTGATGGTATCGCTTTAGGAAAACCTTCAGACATTCCTTCAGCCCGTAAGATGCTCCAGCAATTATCTGGTCGTCATCATACTGTTTTTACCGCTGTTGCCCTGCGCTGGCTAAATGGAAATTTCATACATGAGTTTTATGAAAGTAGTCGTGTACACTTTAAAGATCTAGATTTAGCTACCATTGACCACTATTTTACAATAGTGAATCCGCTGGATAAGGCTGGTTCTTATGGAATACAGGCTGGTCGCGATTTAATTATTAAATCTGTCGAAGGTTCCATCGAAAACGTTATGGGACTTCCGACACAGAGTCTTGCAAAAATTTTCAATCAACAAAATTTTAATTTTGCACAATAAACTACCAGTTTCATGTATTCGATCTTTAGTAAGCGGTGATTCTGAAAAAAAGATTAGTGCGTTCTTAATTAGTTTTATCGCTGGAACAATTTTACATATAATAGGCTTAGAGTGCTTTCGTGATGTTATTGCAATGAGCAAAATTCTAGAGAAAAAAACGATATTTGAAGTAGAGCTTATAGAGCCCTCGCAAGATGATCTTAGATTTGTTGAGGCAAACCCAGATATAGCAGAAAATGTCCCTGATAATAGCAACCAATACTCCTACCGTAATCAACAAGCAGCTGATAATGACCCAAAATCTAATCTCCAGAATGCCCCCAAAGTTGAAGGCAGTCACAATAGCCAAAAAATAATACAGGGACAGTCGACCGATCTATTACCTATTCAATCTGGCTATTATCAATATAAAAAGGGCCAAGATAATGCGCAGACTAGTCAACAATACGTTCCTGATAAAAATAGTAGTGCACAAGAATTTTCAAATGCGCAGGCCTCTAATAAGCCAAATTTTTTACACAAGGATTCAACTCTTTTTGAGGATAATGGCAGTGGACTTGTTCGCTTATCGAAGGCGGATCAATTTTTGAATTCCGAGAGTAAGAAAAATCCACGAATAGATGTGTATCGCCATTCATTAAGTTCTAGTACAGATCTAGACAGTAAGTCTATATCTACTAGCAATGGTCGTCCTGGCGTTAGGGCCTTACCTCGAACTAGGCCGCGTTTGTCTCCAGAACTATTACATGGCCCTCTTATGGCTACTGCTGGATCTGCAGCGCGGCGAGGTACACTAGCTATTGATTCAACTTTTAGTGAATTCGGTGAGTACCAGCAACAGTTCTACGCGGCTATCCAAAGTGGGTGGTATCAAGAAATTGATTTTTTTCAACCAATTGATACTGCCGCACGTGTTCAGATACGATTTACTTTGCTTGCTAACGGCAGTATTAAAGAACTAGAGACTCTTTACTCCAGCGCGGGTGAGATCGCTACAATCATTTGCGAGAATGCAATTTCTAAGCGTTCACCTTTTCGTAAGTGGACGCAGCAAATGATCCAAGTCTTTGGAAATGAAAAATCGATGCAGTTAGTATTTCACTACAAATAAGTATGACTGTAGAAAATTATAATAAGCTACCTTTGGGTACAGGCGTTCACATCTTAAATACGAGTAAGGAGGGTTTGATTGCACTGTATAAACCTACAGGTGTTTTATCACATCCAAACATAAGCGATGAAACCCACCGTTCATTGCTGAACGCTGATTATGATTATGACGATGAAGTATACGTGTACAGGAATGAAGGTATGAAACGTCATGTATGGTTGATTAATCGATTAGACTCTCCGACTTCGGGTATAATTTTAGTCGCAGTTAATAGTGAAGTTGCGAAATTGGTTAAGCTTCAATTTGCTAATCATAAAGTAGCAAAGACATACTACGCATTGGTAAAGCATCGAATGAAAGCAATGAAAGGTAATTGGAGTGATCAAATTTCAAAAAGTGTATATAATAATCGAATTAATCGGCCAAATATAATTACAGCTAAAACACGTTACCAAGTGATAAAAGTTCCACATTGCGGATTCCCAATTACCCTACTTAAACTTTCTCCTCTTACTGGGCGTACTCATCAATTAAGGGTACAATGCCAACTTCACGGACATCCTATTGTTGGTGATCGTACATATGGAAGCTTTAGCTTTAATCGCGAAGTTGTAGAGCAAACAGGAAAGAGAAGACTAATGCTTCATTGTGCAGAAACCTCAGTCAGTTACTTCCAGAATGGTAAAGTGGTTAATTTTAGAGCAAAGGCTGCGTTACCTGAAGATTTTCAGGATGTTCTTCGTTTTCGTCCTGGCATGACAAGGGTGCATGATGAAATGGATCAAAAATCACTTAAGGGTAAGTTGGCAGGACGTCGATTTAGGAAATAACTTCTTTCAGCTGATAGCTACAGCCACGCGTGCATACACAATAAATGATATATTGGAGATAATTTCATCCAATAAGGGATTCTTTGTTAGCCATCATGAGTTGTAATTTTTATGTACTGTGGTAGGTTAAATATTTATTATTTATTGTGCTTTTTTAGGATTTTAATAAGTTTTTTTTAATATTGTGATTGTACCAGCTCCATTTGACGTCGAATCAGTCCGTTCCGATTTTCCAATCTTAGCGTCAACTGTGCATGGTAAGCCACTTACTTACTTAGACAGTGCGGCAACATCCCAAAAGCCACAGTCAGTTGTTAGCGCTATAGAAAAGTACTATGCGCTTGAGAATGCTAACATCCATCGTGGATTACACTATTTAAGTGAGAAAGCAACCGATGCTTACGAATCCACTAGGGTACAAGTGGCTGATTTCATTGGTGTTAGTGATTCAGACACCATGATATTTACACGTGGTGCAACCGAGAGTATAAATATAATTGCACATGGTTTTGTTGAGAGTGTTTTACAAAAAGGTGATGAAATTTTAATTTCTCACATGGAACATCATGCTAACATTGTACCTTGGCAGATTGCCTGTGAGAAAACTGGAGCAATTTTGAAAGTTTCGCCAGTTAACGAGGATGGTTCACTTGATTTAGTTGCTATGGAGCAATTAATTAATGAGCGAACAAAGTTACTGGCTATTGTGCACGTTTCAAATTCTCTCGGTACCGTAAATCCTGTAGAAGCAATTATTAAAATTGCCCACGCTAACGCAGTACCCGTTCTTTTAGATGGTTCACAAAGTGTACCGCATCAAACAGTAGATATTAGTAAGATTGGCTGTGATTTCTTTGTTTTTTCAGGTCACAAGATCTTGGGTCCGACTGGTATCGGTGTGCTGTGGGCAAAGCGTGAATGGTTGGAGCAATTTCCTCCTTACCAAAGCGGAGGTGATATGATCGAGAGGGTTGATTTCGATGGAACGACCTACAAGGCAATTCCTGGAAAGTTTGAAGCAGGAACTCCTCATATAGCTGGAGTTATCGGTTTATCTGCTGCTATAAGATATTTAAATGATATGGATCGTTTAGGTGCCTACCGACATGAACAAGAACTCTTATCTTTAGCAACAGAGCAACTACAAGATATCAATGGATTACGTATTATTGGCACCGCTTCACCAAAAGCTTCTGTTATTTCTTTTGTATTCGATGGTATCCATGCGCACGATATTGGTACTTTTTTAGATGCCGATGCAATTGCTATTCGATCTGGTCACCATTGTACTCAACCTTTACTAAAGCGCTTCGGTGTTCCGGCAACGGCTCGTGCTTCATTCGCATTCTATAATAATGAGGATGATGTAGATCGTTTAGTGAAGGCGCTAAAAAAGCTGAAGAAGTTCTTTACCTAACCTACTAGGGCATTGATTCGTTAGCTAATCAAGTTAGATTGGATTATGTATGAAAAACGACTCCCTTGACGAGTTATACCAGTCTATAATATTAGAACATAATAAGCGGCCAAGCAATTATGGTCATTTAGGATGTGCGACTCATACAGCAGAAGGCTTTAATCCTCTCTGTGGAGATAAGTGTACGGTACATTTAAACGTAGTTGATCAGTTGATTGAGGCTATTAAATTTGAAGCAGCATGTTGCGCTATTTGTAAAGCATCGGCTTCAATGATGACGAATGCATTACTTGGTAAAAGCTTAGCGCAAGCGGAGAAATTTACTCTTCGTGTAGATCGTATATTATCGGATGATAATTTAGATTATTTAGAAAGTGACGGTGATTTGGTTTCTCTAAATGGAGTGAAGAACTTTCCTGCACGAATAAAGTGCGCATCGTTACCATGGCGCACTTATCAAGCTGCAATTAGTCAAAAAAATAGGGCAGTGCTAGAATAAAGAATTGGTTTACTCTGTTATTTAGATGTTATCCTCACCTTCTAGTGCTAGTGTTACAGTAAGATTCAAGAAGGTTAATTCACCCATAGATTTGCAGTTTTGAAAGCGTTGATCGTTGTGCATTTGCGCTAATTCTCTTCTTAGTTGCCGAACTTTATCTTTGCTTGATATTTGGTCAGTGCACATGCAATTACGTAAATGCCGTATTCTGTATCGTGAAAAGTTCAAGCGGCGTTTTATTAAACTACGCTCTTCACGTTGATACTGCCGACTAGTCTCCACATTAATAAGCTCAGTACAGAGTCGCACTACTGGAAAATTATTTTTAAAAAATTGAGGCAAGTACAATGAGCGACGCCCCTCATAGCTTTGTTGGTCAAAATCGATCGCGCGTACTCGGTATTGATTTTGCTCAAAGTCAGGTGTCACTTCTACAACATAATTATAAGCTCTCATGTCCCCTAGTAGTCGCACGAAGCAGCGTTCATTAAATTTTATAAACTCTTTCGCTAATCGAACAGAATGTAAATCAGCTCGGGGTAGGTAGTCGCGAATGAAATCGTCACCAGGAACTCCGATAATGTGCTCTTCAATTAAAGTATCACCATAGACTAGGAAGTTTATATGGTTTGGAGAGAGTAGTTCCTCTAACTCAAGTCCATAGATACGAGAAGCATCTGCTTTTTTAACATAAAAGTAGTCATGGTTGTCATTGTACTGATTAACAACGCGAACTCGCATTGGTTTGGTGTTGCCAAAGGTACAAAAGTCAACGCGGTCAATAAACAGATTGCCTATAGCTGTTTCATCTCCTCCAGAGCGAAGTATTACGTAAATCTTTTTGAGGCCTTCATATAATTCTCTACCGCGCTGTTGCTCATAAATTAGGGTTAACCATAGTGTATCCTTACCATCCTTATTTATTAAAGGGAAGGCATCATCATAATCTAGCAAGTCTTCATAGCTTATAGGTAGATCAATTCCACGTCGGTATTCTGCCAGGTAGTCCCGAAATGCTGAATTTATGGGAAAAAATTGTTTACGCTGCTGCGATACCACGCCGTCAATAGTCATTATTAGAAGCCTTTTGGAATATGGTGATTAGGACAAGCATCAAAGATAGTTACATTTTTTGGTTGTCTGTAAGAATTATACGATGTCTGTTGTTGGAGGCCGGGTCCTATGCAATGCTGGACAGGCGAACCCCGTCAGGCCCGGAAGGGAGCAGCGGTAGTTTGAACGGTATGTGCCGTAGGGTGCCTGGCCACTTTAATATAGTTTAATTATTTTTTTCTTATTCTCCCTTTACTGGTCCCAGTACTATAAAAAGTCACTTGCCAGTAACTATGATTAGTCGCTCTATATAAAAAGTATGGATAATGGATACCAGGTTATTGCACGTCGCTGGAGACCTCAGCAATTTGACCAATTAGTCGGTCAGGATCATATTGTTCGTACACTTAGTAATGCTATAGAATCCAATCGTATAGCTCATGCATATTTATTTGTTGGGCCTAGGGGTACAGGGAAAACTAGTTCTGCTCGCCTCTTTGCTAAATGTTTGAACGCTGCAGGAGGTCCAAGTATCATGCCAGATAATGACTGCGATATCAGCCAATCGATCATGAATGGCGCATGTATGGATGTTATAGAAATTGATGGCGCTTCCAATAACAGTGTTGATCAGGTGCGTGACTTAAGAGACGACTGTCAGTATGCTCCAACGCAGTGTACTTATAAAATCTATATTATTGATGAAGTCCATATGCTTTCAACTGCAGCATTCAACGCCTTACTTAAAACTTTAGAAGAGCCCCCAAGTCACGTTAAGTTTATTTTTGCAACAACTGAATCTCATAAGGTGCTGCCAACTATTGTTTCTCGCTGCCAGCGCTTTGAGTTTCGACCAATTGCAAGCAATGTAATTGTTGAAAAATTAAAAATGATCTCTGCATCAGAGGGCATAAAAGTTGAGTCCACTGCACTTGATTCAATTGCTCGCTTAGCAAACGGTGGAATGCGAGATTCTCAATCTATCTTAGATCAGATGATTTCATTTTGTGGAGATACAATCAAGGAGCAGGACGTACTAGATGTTTACGGGCTTATATCCGCAGACAGAATTAATCAACTAGCTTCATTTTTGGGAGCACTGGACTATAAATCAATAATAGCATCGGTGGACGAATATGCTAGCGAGGGACGCGACCTTTACAGAATACTCCAGGATTTAATCGCTTATCTAAGAACTGTATTACTCGATTCAATTGAGAAGAATGGTCAGACTAATGTATTGGGAACGGTTCATACAAATGAGTCCATTATGCGAATGCTAGATGCCTTACAGCGCGGTGAGCAAAGTGTACAAAAAGGACTGTCTGAAACAGTTAATTTTGAAGTGGTTTTACTCAAAGCAGCTGAAGAATCTCGTGCTCGAGCTATCGATACTGTCATTAAGCAATTAGTGGGCACTGGATTGTCTGAAGGCGCTAGCAATTCAACTAGCAATACTCAAAAAAAAAAGTAGCGACTCGGTCCGTTGATTTGACTCCTCTAGTCATCCCTGACCCTTTAAAAAATGTCGGTCGTTTTGTTAGTATTGATAGTGCGAGCAGTCTTGATGCACGAGTTGACCAGGCAATGAGCACTTTTACTGATGCAATTGAAGTAAGTTTGGAAGCCAATGAATCACTCATTGAATCTAGTTCATCGCCAGAGGAAGTATTCGAAGAGTTAGGGGAAGTGGACGATCAAGATTTTTGCTCATTAACTTTGGATGAATCTTCTGATTTAATTACAATTGATGAGGCTAACTCACGATTGAGTAATGCAGTACTAGATTCATTACTTAAAAATTTTAATGGTAAAGTATCCGGAGTTAGAAATGTTGATAGTAAAGATAGAATATTTTAAATTGTGAATGGATGTTAGTTTTAATGATTTTTGTATTTAATTTATGATTCACATGCTATTTAGAAATTTAGGTATAGTCTTATCCTTATTGCTTTTATTTTGTACTATATTATTCGCAAATATTCTCAAAAAGGATAGTCTTTCTACTGTTATGTCATCAAAGAATATAGAAATTGCAGAATGCGCTTCTGCATGTGCCCTTCCTTCGCATGTGGATCTTTCAGCAGATTCATTTCCTGTGAAACGTACGCAGAAGCAATGGAGAGAACGCTTATCAGCACTTGCATATAGTGTTACTCGTGAGCAAGGAACAGAACGCCCATTTTCTAATGCCTACCATGACAATAAGGCTATCGGTATTTATAACTGTGTCGGTTGTGAAACTCCTTTATTTTTAAGCGTAGATAAGTTTGATTCAGGTACCGGTTGGCCAAGCTTTTCACGACCAATAGATTCACGTACTCTGGGCGAGAAGCGCGATGTTAGCTATGGTATGCAGCGCATAGAGGTTCATTGTAAGGTGTGTGGTGCCCACCAAGGCCATGTTTTCCAAGATGGCCCTTCTGATCGGGGAGGCCTTCGATATTGCATTAACTCAGCATCACTTCTTTTTGAGCCTTTGAATGATTTAGATGAGGTTCGTGCAAAGGTTGTAGCATGGTATGCACCAAAATAAGAGCTGCTGGAGACTTCTTTAGCTGGCTTTTGTGACAATAGTTCTATTATTCTACGATTATGTCTGAGCAATATTCCTCATCTCGACGCAAGTTTATTCAGGGAGCAGGTCTTATCGGAGGCACATCATTATTGTCTAGTCCTCAGGCATTTTCGAATGGTAGTAGTGGAAGTAATACTGCTAAAAACCTCATTTTTTTGGTTGCTGATGGAATGGGAGTCGGATCGTTAGCATTAGCGAATCATTGGAAGCTTCGCCACTATGGTGAACCACTAGAGTGGATGCAATTACTGGAAAAAAATAATGTACATAGAAGTCTGCAAGATACAGCTTCCGCTAGCTCACCAGTGACTGATTCCGCGGCAGCTGGTAGTGCATGGGGTAGTGGAGAGCGTGTAAATAATGGTTGTATCAATTATTCTATTCAAGGAGACGCACTAGTACCGCTGATGCAATATGCCAAGCAGGCTGGGAAATCCACAGGCTTGGTAAGCACCTGCCGGATCACTCATGCGACACCAGCATCATTTGCTGCGAATGTATTGGACCGTGATTTAGAGGCAACGATTGCGAATCAATATTTAGAGCGTGAAGTAGATCTGTTGATGGGAGGCGGACTCGAGTATTTTATTACTGAAGGGCGTAACTTATGTTCGGAATTTAAACGTCGTGGCTATTCTTTCGTTACTGATAAAGTAGGTTTGTCTAATCTAACGGATACCCGACGAATATTAGGATTATTTGCGGATAGCCATCTACCTTACGCGATTGATCGCAAGAATGATTCAGCTTTTGCACAGATACCAAGTTTAGCTACTATGTTTAAAGCCGCTCTACATCCTCTAAGTGAAAACGAAAACGGCTTCGTATTGCAAGTAGAGGCTGGTCGAATTGACCATGCGGGGCACGCTAATGACCCGGCAGCTATTTTGCATGAGCTTCTAGAATTTGATAATTGTATTCCAATTGCATTAGATTTTCTCAAATCGAATCCAGATACGCTTGTAATTGTGACAACCGATCACGGCACAGGCGGTTGTCAATTAAATGGAGTCGGAAAGCGCTACAATGGTAGTGGCTCCGCTCTAGATCGAATTAATAATTTTCGTGGTAGCTTTGAATCGATCGAGCGCATCTATAAGAAGACTGGCAAATTTAGTCGTGTTCATTTTAATTCAATTTGTGATCTAGGCATCACGAAGGCCCAAGAATTAGAAATTGTAGAAAAAATGCTGGCTGGTTCTGACTACATGACAAGTGTCATTGCTGACGCAATTGCTGCTGAGCTTTACCAAGAGACGGGGGTAGGGTGGACTTCTCACGATCACACTTCGGAACTTGTCGAGCTAGCTGCTGTTGGACGTGGCGCAGAGCACTTTCCTAATCTATTAAAAAATTATGAGGTTAATGGAATTGTGCGAAATATACTTAGAATTTAATCGATAGATCTATTTAATAGACGTCTCTTAAGTATCTATTCTCCGACTTCATACTTTTTACATATTCTTCAGCCTTTTCGGTATCCATTTTACCCTCATTTTTTATTATACTATGTAGTGCGGCGTCGACATCATGCGCCATGCGACTAGCATCACCGCAGACATAAAAAACTGCACCCGCTTCTAACCATTGGTACAGTTCAGTAGCATTTTCTAGCATCTTATCTTGAACATAAACTTTTTCTGCTTGGTCGCGAGAAAATGCGACATCGAGTTTAGATAATACACCATCTGCTAGATACCCTTGAATTTCACTTTGGTATAGAAAATCAGTCAAATAGTGTTGATCACCAAAGAATAACCAGCTTTTACCGGCCTCATCTTGTTCGGCACGTTCTTCTATGAATGCTCGAAATGGCGCTATTCCAGTGCCTGGACCAACCATGATGATTGGAGTGTGCGAATTATCAGGTAATCGAAACTTTTTATTTGGTGATATGTAAACATCAACTGGGTGTCCCGATTCTACCATGTCTGCTAGGAAAGAAGAACATACACCTTTACGCTCGCGCCCTGCAGTATTGTAGCGAACAACTCCGACTGTTAAGTGAACCTCTCCTTGATGAGCTTTTGGGCTAGAAGCGATTGAATATAAGCGCGGTGGTAACTTGCGCATTATACTAACTAATTGTTGCGCATCGATACTTTCAGCAGGAAAGTCAATTAATACATCAACGATTTGCCTACCAAAAGTGTAGTCACTTAACTTATCCTTATCATTAATAAGTATATCGAGCTCCTTGCTTTGAGCAAACTCATTGTAACGAGTTAGCACTGGCTTGGAAATCGCAGTTATGTCAAGATGTCGCGTTAATGCATCGCGAACAGAAAACTCCTCGCTTTTAAGTGAGACTATTTCTTCAGGATTAAGTTTAGTAACCTCGATAATTGAATGAACTACATCTTTTGCATTATGAGGTAGTACAGCAAGAGCGTCACCGACGCTATAATCCATACCTGATCCAGCTAGGCTGAATTCTAGATGGATTGTTTCTTTGGCGGATCCTTTGCCGTTGAGTAATACTCGCTCTTTAAGTTCTGCAGGAAATGGATTTTTTCTAGAATAGGGTTCTATTGGTGCGGAGGATAACAAGGGAGATTTCTCAGTGGTAACTATACTACTGGACCCAGCAATTTTTGTTAGCGCTGCTAGACTGTTATCAATCCATTGCTCGTAGTCATCATCATAATCAACATCACAATCCTTGCGTTCATTGACTCGAGTAGCCCCTAATACCTCTAAGCGAGTATCAAAATCTTTACCCATCTTACAAAAATGCTCATAACTCGTATCGCCTAATCCAAGCACGGAATAGTTTAAGCCTTTCAAACTTAGATGATTATCAGCAGTAAATTCTTCATAAAAATCAATTGCATTTTCAGGTGGATCTCCTTCGCCCCAAGTACTAATAATAACGAGCAAGTTATGCATTGTGGATAACTTTGCCGGCTTTATATCCGCCATACTTATTGACTGTGCCTTGAACCCACTTTTTTTAGCAGCTTTAACGGATTGGTCTGCTAGTGCTTCAGCGTTGCCAGATTCTGACCCAAAAAGAACGACTAACTCTGGTTTGGCCAAACCTATAGCAACATTGCTCCGCAAATTGTTTAAATAATTTGCAATCCAATCGAGTTGATTACCTTCCAATGTAGGCAATAGCTTATTTAGTGCCTTAGATTGTTCCTCTGAGAGTGGCGAAGAAGGCTGTAATGGATCCTTATTAGACATGATGAATTCAATCGTTATGTTATCTATTTTAAAACAATAAAACGTAGCTAAAGCTAGTAATAAGTATTAAAATATAAATCTTAAGTTTTGAGTGACAAACCTAAGAAATGAGTCAATTTTAAAGCTAACTGTTTGCATGATAAAAAATATAGTAGTAGTATGACTACGTTTATTATATTTTCAACTCGTCCCTACTTTTATGATATCCGACAGCCAGTCAGCACCAAAACTTCACAAAAATGAGGGTATTAAGGCCGCTAGTCAGCACCTACGTGGTACTATATTAGAGAGCATTGCGAACGTCTCAACTGGCTCGATTGCATCCGATGATCAACAATTGACTAAATTCCACGGCCTGTATCAACAAGATAACCGTGATGTTCGTAACGAACGACGTAAGCAGAAGTTAGATAAGGCGTACAGTTTTCTTTGTCGCATCGGAGTTCCGGGTGGGGTGAGTACTCCAGAGCAGTGGCTAGTGATGGATGAATTAGCCACATACTGCTCCTTTGACACCATTAAACTCACTACTCGGCAAGCGTACCAATTGCATGGTATTTTAAAGAGTAATTTGAAAAATGTTATTCAGCGTTCCACGCAAGCAGCAATGTCTTCTCTGGCCGGCTGTGGCGATGTGAATCGCAATACAATGGCATCCCCGAATCCGATACAGACTGAAGTGCACTCGCAAGTGCAAGATATTGCAGACAAAATAGACGCGTATTTGAAGCCACAGACGTCTGCGTTTTCCGAGATGTGGCTGGATGGCAAAAAAATCGCCTCAATGGAACCGAGATCATTAGGTATGGGTGGTGATGACATCGAACCACTCTATGGAAGTACTTATCTGCCGAGAAAATTTAAAATTGCAATTGCAATACCGCCTCAAAATGATGTCGACGTTTATGCGCATTGTTTAGGCTTCATTGCTGTTATTGAGAATGACGTATTGGTTGGCTTTAATGTAACTGTAGGTGGGGGCATGGGAATGACTCACGGCAATGAAAAAACATTTCCCAGACTTGCTGACACCATGGCATTTGCTCTACCAGATCAAGTTGTCGATGTTGCAGAAAAGATTGTATCTATTCAGCGTGATTGGGGCGACCGAGTTGAGCGTGCGCATGCAAGATTTAAATACACAGTTGAAGATCACGGTGTAGATAAAATTCGTTCTGAATTAGAAAACCGACTCGGTTATAAGCTTGAGGATGCTAGATCCATAAATTTTGAAGGTAATGGCGACCGTTATGGCTGGGTTAAGGGTAGTAATAAAAAGTGGAATTTGGGGTTATTTATAGAGGGTGGACGTATTATTGATACTGAAAAAGCTAAGCTTAAAACAGGAATGCGCCTTATTGCTAAGAGTGGTTTTTGCGAGTTTCGTCTCACTCCGAATCAAAATGTAATACTCGCTAATATCTGTTCTGAAAATAGGGATACGATAAATGCATTAGTGGACGAGCATGGTTTAGATTCCTATAAGAGCGCTTCTGGTATGCGCAGAAGCCAGATTTCCTGTGTTTCGCTACCAACTTGCGGTCTAGCACTTGCTGAGTCCGAGCGTTATCTACCAAGTTTGGTAAGCGACTTAGAAGGCACACTAGAGGAGGCAGGACTTAGTAACGATGAGATTATCATACGCTCTACTGGTTGTCCCAACGGCTGTGGGCGTCCTTACCTAGGTGAGATCGGCTTAGTAGGTAAGGTGCCTGGGAAATATAATTTATATCTTGGAGCAGGCTTTGACGGCGCTCGTCTAAATAAATTATTTCGTGCTTCGCAAACACACGAAGAGATTATTAATCTTCTTAAACCGATATTAATTGATTATGCGAAAGATCGTCAAGATGGTGAACGCTTTGGAGATTTTACTATACGTAAGGGGTATGTTCTAGCTACCAGCGCAGGAAATCGCTTCCACAAGGATTTAGGAGAGGTAAACCCTTAGTATTTATACATTAATTACGTTAGCTAACCAGCCTTTAACTTGATCTATAGCAGGCAGGCCTTGCGTGACTACAATGAAAATAATTAGTGCGTATAGAGTTACCGCAACAATTCCTATACTATATGCAATTATACCGAATAAGCCGTCTTTTTCAGTTAAACCAACTCCTATTAAGAAGATTACACTAGCTGGAAATGTATTGGTAAGCGGTATGGGTAGAATCATAAGTAAAGCCATAATAATAGTGAGTAGGGCAGCTAAAGAGTACCCTATGCCAGAATATACCGTATGTAGACGAGGGCGAATAAATCGCTCTAATGTACGAATGAATCGAGTACCAACCTGAATCATCTTTGATGCGACCGAAGATTTTACTTTAAATACTTTTATTTTTTTTGGCAACCATATCGTGCGCCGCCCGCCAAGCATTTGAATTCCTATTAGCGCTATAGCTATTCCAAATGGCGTACTATATCCCGGCGCAGGAATAGGTAAGGCGCTTGGTAGGGATAGTATGATTAGTAGTAGGCCATATCCCTTATCATTAATTGCACTGCATAAGTCGCCGATGCTTAGTTCACCCCTGGTACTATTTTGAAGTAATTGCTCTAGCGCTTCAGATAAAGTATGATGTGTATTGTTTTGTATATCGCGCATAACAAATAAAATAGAACTTTATTGTAGATGTCTCTATTTATAATAATGTAAATATTTAATCTTTTTTAAAGTATCTATGGTTCTATTAAAAGGTAAACGAATCGCAATCTATGGCGGATCCTTTGATCCTGTCCATAATGCCCATGTAGAAATCGCAGAAACTGTTTTAAGGCATGGATGTGTTGACCATTTAATTTTTTTACCATCTGCGCATTCCCCATTAAAACAAGATGGTCCAATAGCTAGCGATGCAGATCGATTAAGGATGCTAGAACTAGCAACTAGTGAGCAACCGCGCTTTAGTGTTGATTCAAGTGCAATAGTGACTGGCGGTATCAGTTACACGATAGATTGGGTTCGTAACTTTAAGGCAAGCCACCCAAGCGATACATTGTTTTGGGTATTGGGGGCAGATCAATTTGAACAACTAGATAAATGGCGTGAGATTGATAGGTTAGCTACGATTATAAGCTTTATAATTATAGCTCGTCCAAACTTCTCGCTAGAAAAAAAACCGAAAGTAAATATGGATTTTATGCATATTAAAATGCCGCTATTAAAGGAGAGTTCGAGTTCTATTCGTAAAGACTGCAGTAATGGGCAGAGTATTATTGGCCGTGTGCCGCAGTCAGTTCAGGCTTTTATTTCAGAACAGTCTCTGTATAAATGACAAAAATATTATGCCCATATCACAATCAAATAGCACAAACTCATTATCCACTGAACTGGTTAGCGCAATAAATGCTCTAAGAGATAAGAAAGCTGAAAACATCCGCTTATTAGATGTTAGTTATATTTCTTCTATTACAGATTATATTGTTTTAGCTACTGGCACTTCCGACCCTCATCTTAAAGCAATGAAATCGCAACTGGATGATGCGCTAAAGACTGCTGGTGTTTTTCTTATAGGAGAGGACCGCGACACTAACAGCGGCTGGGTGATTGTAGACGCCTTTGACTTTATGGTACACTTACAAACCGATAGTATGCGTAGTTTCTATAATCTTGACCATCTTTGGAAAGATGCCAACGAAATCGATATTAGCTCGATTAAGTAGAAATACATATTCTCTCATCTTGTCTAAGGTATCTTCCTTAAGTAAAAAAGAAATGTGAATATCGTAGTTATCTATTAATGAGTTTAAATGACACTACTAACCTTGTGCCGAGGCGCTCTTCTTCCTATGCAAATCGAATATTTATATTCGCTTCGATTTTATTTGGTGTATTTTTAATCATAAAAATTGTTCTTTCTGGATTTAGTTTATCTAACTTTGAAGATACGATTCTGTCAGTATTTGCTGCATTAGGTATCACTTTATTTATTATTCGTGACCGATATTTAGGTAGCCAATTAAAATCCCTGGAGAATAAATACTTGAGCATTATTACGACTCATAAACAGCGAATTGAATCTATTTATTCAAGCCATTCAATCTGCTGCGCAGAAATTGATATTATTACTTTGGAATTACTAAGAGCTAGTCCAGTTTTCTATGATTTGTGCTCAATTGAACAAAATTCTGACACCAAAGGATTAAATTTTAACTCCTTACTAAAAATAGATAGTGATATATTACACACATTTTTTGAACAGTTAAAAAATGAATCTGGTGAGTCTGTAACGAAGGTAAATGCAATTGGTTCAAGCGAAATCTCTCTTCGTTTAATTATTAGTGGTCGTATCTTAGCAGATGGTCATTCAGTCGAATTAATTATATTTAATTCACCAAGTGAGATAGTTGACAGTGACGAACGACAATTAATGGTTGCTGAGATCGATCGATATAGCCAGGGCGTGATCAGTCGAGAATCGCGTATACTCGCCTTAAAGTCAGAAGTGAATGACTTACTGGCAGAGTCTGGACAAGTAACTCGCTACAAAGTTGATTCAAAGAGTAGTGACAGAGATAATGAGGTACCGCTAGATGATTAATTCTGTAAAGATTCAAAGTACGAAACAATCGATTTCTCGAGTTATTTGGAATTGGGTTGGTATTCCCATGTCTCTTATAATTATGTTATTTACTGCATGGTTATGTGTCGGCGCCTTCGAGAATTATACGCAAGAGCGAAACGCGCTAGTGGACCAGAATCTTATCAATTCTAACTCCGATACGCAGGGCGATCTGGAAAGCCTGAATACTCCGGATGCCGGATATGAGCTTCTTGAGGTCTTACGCCATGATCTGTATACCGAATTAATGTTAGTCGCTGCTATAGGATTTTTAGGTGTAATTGTCCCTATTATAGCATCTAAATATTTAGCAGATAGTTTAGTTCGTAATTTAAATCGCTTAAAAAATACCTTATCGTTAGAATCATTATCCAATCATGAGCAAGGATATGACTTCATTGAATTTGAAAAGATGAGTTCTATGATTGGAGTTATTTTATCAAAAAGTAGCGAGACGCAGCGTCGTTGGAGTATAGCGAAGGATCAATTAAGTAGTGCAAATAATGATTTAATTGACCAAGCTAACGAGCTAAAACAGGGCCGTAAAATTGCGCTTAGCATGATGGAAGATGCCGAAAAAGCGCGGTCGCAATTGGAGATTGCGAATAGTCGATTGAAGCAGGTTATTGAACACGCGCGTCAAAGCGCACGTGATGCAGACTATGCGAACCACGCAAAGTCAGATTTCATGGCTACGATGAGTCATGAAATTAGAACACCGTTAAATGGAGTGATTGGTTTTATTGATATGCTTGCAGAGACGCCACTCAATGCGGAGCAAAAAGACTTTGTTGATACACTGCAGGTTAGTAGCGAAGCGCTATTATTCTTAATTAGTGATATATTAGACTTCTCAAAAATCGAATCTGGTCGCCTAGATTTAGATATGCACGAACTGAATTTAAATGACTTATTAAATGAAACTTTACGATTATTTCAAGCAGATGCAGCGAGTAAAAAAATTGAGTTATTACATGAATTTGACGAGACACTCCCAGAAGTCATAGTAGGTGATAAAAAGCGCATACAACAAATATTGATTAATCTTCTAGGCAATGCAGTAAAATTTACCAGTAAGGGATCCGTCATTTTAAAGGCTTCAGTGCGCGAGAATGAAGAACAATCATCTCAGAGTCACTTAGAGTTTGAAATCAGAGACACTGGTATCGGTATCGATTCCAAGGAGATAGAAACTATATTTGAGCCATTTTCTCAGGCAGACTCATCCACTACTCGCAGATTTGGAGGTACTGGATTAGGGCTCAGTATTAGTCGTCGTTTAGCTAGTGCTATGAATGGGCAACTTTCTGTAAAGAGTCAGGTAGGATCTGGTTCGAGCTTCTTTTTTGATGTCATTGTAAATATTCACAGCGAAAAAGTACCATCAGTAGATACTCCGCTTGCTTCCAATTTATCTCTAACTAACAATGATGGCACCGTAAATACTCCTGATGACGGCTTGGATTTAAATGTTCTTGTAGCTGAAGATAATTTAGCAAACCAGCACCTGCTTCGTTATATGCTCAAGCGTATGGGTTGTGTAGCCCAATTTTGTAACAATGGTAAGGAATTAATTAGTTTATTATCCGAGCAGCCTAGTGATCTCATATTAATGGATTTACAGATGCCGCTGATGGATGGCTTTGAAGCAACTCATGCAATTCGTAATGGAGCAGCAGGAAATAAGGCAGAGTCTATTAAAATCATCGCACTGACTGCTAATGCTTTATCAGGGGATAGGGACCGATGTTTAGATGCAGGAATGGATGCCTATTTAAGTAAACCCATAAAAATATCTGTACTTAAAAAGTGTATTGCAGCACTTTTTAAAGAAATAACTTAGGGTTATTAACTTTTCTATTACTAGTAAATGTAAGTGATGGTACGATTTGCCTGCGCTTACTTACTTTTTAATTAAATGCGTCTCGACAAATTTGCTTAGCTTGAAAGCCTAAACATTACGAATATGAGCCACGAAATGGAAATTGAGCTAAATACAATCATTGATGGTGTGCAGGATAAAATGCCACATCTTTCAACTCGCGCAGAACTGGAGGCATATAAGGCTACAATCTTAGGGCCTAATGGCGCAATGACTGCGGTCATGAAGTCAATGGGGCAGGTCCCCAAAGATGAAAAGCCCGCTGCTGGAAAATTAATTAATAAGGCAAAGTCTTCTGTCGTTACAGCATTTAATGAAGTTATGCAACGCATTGAAGCCGGTGAGATGGCGACTAGGTTGGGTCCATCAATTGACCCGAGTTTGCCGAGCCCAGATCTGGATAGAGGAACTCTCCATCCAATTTCGCAAGTGCGTGAAGAAATGGTTCAATTATTCAGTAAGATTGGGTTTTCAGTTGCTGAGGCTACGGAAATAGAGACCGAGCATTATTGTTTTGACGCTTTGAATATACCCGCGGATCACCCCGCGCGCGACATGCAAGATTCGTACTATCTTCCAGACCAGTTAACGGTTGCTAATGTGGAGAAGCATGCAGATGAAAAATATTTACTGCGAACACATACCTCAACTGTGCAGATTCGCACGATGCTCGAATCAAAGCCACCGATACGTATAATAGCACCGGGTCGCTGCTTTCGTCGAGATACGCCAGATGCGACCCACAGTGCAAATTTTCACCAGATTGAAGGTCTCTATGTGGATGAACATGTTAGTTTACTTGATCTAAAAGCGACTCTAGATTATTTTGTAAAAACTATATTTGGTCCTAAGGCTAAGACACGGCTTCGCCCTAGTTTCTTTCCATTTACAGAACCTAGTTTTGAGATGGACTTTTACTCACCAGATCTTGGTAAATTGAGTAACAAGTGGCTCGAGATAATGGGTTGTGGCATGGTTGATCCAGAGGTCTTTAAGTCAGTCGATATTGATCCAGATCGATTCACAGGATATGCATTTGGGATGGGGGTCGAGCGCATCGCTATGATCCTTCAAGGCGTCGATGACATACGTTATTATTATCAAAACGATGTGCGCTTCTTAGAGCAGTTTGCATAGTCGTGGAATGCTACCTCGTTAAACACCTTTAATAGAACTTTTTATATATAGCTGAAATGAAAATTTCCTACAATTGGCTCAAGAATTATATCGATCTGGATCCGATCGATCACAGTCCAGATGTATTAGTTGATACGCTACCTTTGTTGGGTTTTGATATAGAGACTTATGAGAAGTTAGGCCCACCAAATATGCCTAATGTTGTTGTTGGTCAGGTGACCTCTTATCAGGCACACCCCGATGCAGATCGCTTACGATGCTGCGAAGTTTCCACCGGAGAGGAGAGTGCGCTACGCCAAATTGTTTGTGGTGCTAAGAATTTTAATTCAGGAGATAAGGTGATGGTGGCTTTGCCGGGAGCTGTGCTTCCAGGTGATTTTAAAATCAAGAAGTCAAAACTGCGCGGCCAACCTTCTGAGGGCATGTTATGCTCCGCTAAAGAACTTCATCTTGGGCAGGATCATGATGGCATTATGATTGTTGATAAGAATGCTCCATTAGGCACTTCAATCAACGCCCTGTTCACTCAAGGCGACACAGTATTTGATTTAGAAATTACTCCCAATCGTGTCGATGTTCTCAGTCATATAGGAGTTGCGCGTGAACTTTCAGCACGCTTTGGTTTGCCGGTTAAATACCCCAAGTTGTCCGCGGGTAAGGAAAACGAAGGCAAGTCGCTCCTTGCCGATGTCCAGGTACTAGCGGACGATCTTTGTCCGCACTACACCGCGCTTTCGATACAAGGAGTTAAGGTAGGGCCTAGCCCGGCATGGCTCAAAGATGCGATCGAGGCTACCGGGCAGCGCTCAATAAATAATGTAGTCGATGTGACTAATTATGTTTTGCATGAGACCGGTCAGCCATTACATGCTTTTGACGCTGCTAAGATAAAGGGTGGTAAGCTTGTGGTACGAACTGCGCATGCAGGAGAGTCGATTACTACTTTAGATAATTTGGAGCGAGAGTTGAGCACTAGTAACTTGGTAATAGCCGATTGCGAGCGGGCTCTTGTCGTGGCTGGCTTGATGGGCTCAGTCGATGCAGAGGTCGATGAGAAGACTACCGATGTGGTCTTGGAATCCGCTTATTTTACGCCTAAGTCGATTCGCGCTACCTCTCGCTCACTCCATTTGTCGACAGATAGCTCCTATCGATTTGAGCGAGGTGCCGATCCAAAAGGTATCACTTATGCTTCGCTGCGTGCTGCCGATTTAATTCTCGATGTAGCGGGTGGCTCAATCGTGGGTAATCGCTTAGAAGTTGGTAGTGAGCCATCTGCGCTTACTGTAATAACTTTATACCCTAAGCAGGTCCGCGATTTTATTGGTTTCGAAGTAAGTGATGCGGTAATCCAATCTGTTCTAGAGTCGCTGAACTTGCAGGTCGCCCAATACGCTGATGCTGAAAATTGCCCTCGCTGGGAAGTAAGCATACCATCGTACCGCGCAGACTTGCTTCGTCCGGTTGATTTAATCGAGGAGTTTATTCGTATGTATGGCACCGGTAAAATTCCTGACAGTGAAGTTGTAGCTCGTGGCATTGAGCGAACAGATGATCGCTTGTACAGTGTGAACGTGAGCGTGGCCGATTATCTGACGGGGCAAAATTTTAATGAAGCCTTTCTTTACTCTCTACGAGATCCTGAGGAGGTGCGTTATTTCTTTGGCGATTCCAGTCACGCATGCCTTGCCCTAGATAATCCATTGCAGAGTGACCAAAGTCACTTACGCCCTTCGTTGATACCAGGATTGATTGATGTACTACAACTGAACGCTGCGCGTGGTACTACGGGCACTCGTTTTTTCGAGCGCGGTCATGTCTATCGTGAAGTGCAGGGGCAATTAGTCGAGCTCGTGTCAGTTGGTTTCGTTATGGCTCAAGAATCCAGACAGCGAGAATGGCTTACGCGCGAATCGGAAGACTTCTATACTTCTCGCACAATTTGTGAAAATATTCTGGAAATTGCAGGGCAGTCCGCAAAGAAAATATCTTTTCATCCAATTAATTCCTGCGATCTGTGGCAGGGTGGACATGCCGCTTATGCAGGAGATTTTGGCCGCATGGGCTATGAAATAACCTGTGGTATGATCAACGCGACCACGCTTAAGAAGCGCTGGGACCTAACAACACCCGTCTTGGCTGGCTCGATTTTGATGACGCCACAATTTTTCAAACGTACAACTAAGCGCAATCGCCACAAGGCAATTAGCAATCAACCCGCATCTAGCAAAGATCTCTCCTTGATCGTCGATACTTCGACATTGGCGCAGCAAGTGCACGGTGATGTGAGCAAATTCGCCCAGAAATCATCACAAGGATTTGATTGTGAGAGCGTGCGTATTTTTGATCTTTATCAAGCAGAGGGCTTGCCAGAGGGCAAAAAGAGTCTCGCTTTTAATCTTAGTTTTCGTGCACCAGATCGTACACTAAAGGACAAGGAAGTGAATGCAGCCTTTGACTCGATACAACAACTGATTTGTGAAAAAACGAATTACACAATCCGTAAGTAGTTTATCAAAGCCTGTCTACTACGTACAGAAAACCTATTTACTTAAGTAATTATGAGCGAAAAACCTCACATCGATATCGATTATGTCGCTGATTTGGCGCGCATTAAACTATCCGATAAGGAGAAATCAACATTGTCCGCTCAACTAGCCGATATTCTCGGTCATTTTGAAAAGCTGAGCGCGGTCGATGTGGATGGAATTGAACCGATGGCGCACACCCAAAATATTCATAACGTTTGGCGTCCAGGTGACGCTCCAGGGGCGACCTTAAAAGCACAGACACTTATAGAAATGGCTCCCGAACAACGCGACAATCAAGTAGTTGTTCCAAAGGTTGTTGAATAGGCACTCAAGATAGAAAATTGTCTGCTACAAATAAATTATGCCTCCTTTACACTACAACACTATTGCTCAGATTGCACACTCGCTAAAAGTAGGCGAAACAACCTCGGTCGAAGTCACGCAAGCGGTACTAGATCGTATTAAAGCAGTCGATGACCAAGTGCAGGCTTTCCTTTCTTTGGATGCAGTCGATGCTATCGCTCAGGCGCAGGCCTCTGATGAGCGGCGAGCACAAGGCAGTACTTTCGGCCCATTAGATGGTATTCCCATTGCAATTAAAGATACATTAGCAGTCAAAGATCAACCGCTACGCTGCGCATCGAAGATGCTGGAATCGTACACCTCACCATTTGATGCTACCTGCATACGCCAACTTCGTGATGCGGGGGCAGTTATATTCGGTCGTTTAAACATGGATGAGTTTGCTATGGGTTCGTCGACCGAGAATTCAGCGTACCAAACCACTTCCAATCCATGGGATTTAGGCTCTATACCGGGCGGATCTTCCGGAGGTAGTGCAGCTGCTATGGCAGCAGGAGAAGCAATTGCTACCTTAGGTACAGATACGGGGGGATCAATTCGACAGCCAGCTGCACTTTGTGGTGTGGTTGGCATGAAGCCTACTTACGGACTTATCTCTCGTTATGGGCTCGTAGCCTTTGCATCTTCATTAGATCAAGTGGGACCTTTTACTCGCTGTGTTGAAGATGCCGCGCTGCTGATGGAGGCGATGCTTGGAAAAGATGTACTAGATTCTACCTCAATACGGCCACAAGGGGACACACATTATGTACAAGCCTTACAGAAAAAAAAGGGTCCATGGAAACTCGGTGTTCCGCGCGAATTTTTTGGCAAGGGAATCGACCCAGAAGTAAAGGCAAATATAGAAAAAGCCATCGAATGGTACCGCTCCCAAGGTTGTGCGATTATTGACATATCCCTTCCACATTCTGACTTAGCTGTACCGGTCTATTATATTGTCGCTACCGCAGAGGCGTCCTCCAATTTGGCCCGCTTTGATGGAGTTCGTTACGGTCATCGTAGTGCTGCGGCAGATGATGCGGTCTCTTTATTTACCAAGAGTCGAGGTGAGGGATTCGGAGAAGAAGTGAAGCGTCGTATTATATTAGGTACCTACGTTTTGAGTTCTGGATATTATGATGCCTATTATTTGCGTGCTCAAAAAGTACGCACTTTAATTCGTAATGATTTCGAAAATGCTTTTGAGCAAGTAGACGCGATATTGACTCCGACTTCACCGACTCCAGCATTTAAGCGCGGTGAGCGCAGTGATGATCCACTTTCGATGTATCTAAGTGATATCTACACAATTTCAGTTAATCTAGCCGGACTTCCAGCTATTTCTGTGCCCAGTGGTTTTACCAAAGCTGGCTTGCCTATAGGTTTGCAAGTAATTGCGCCAGCTTTTGGAGAGGCCGATATGTTCGCTGTTGCACACGCGTTTGAACAGGCTCACGATTATTACCAGCAAACGCCAAAATTATAGCGGTTCTCTTTGTCCAATTTGCTGTACACTAAACTTACTAATTGTTACTAACATGTCTTACGAAGCTGTCATCGGTCTTGAAGTACACGTACAAATAAAGACCCGTACGAAGATGTTTACAGCAGCGCCTTATGTTTATGGTGCAGAACCAAATACGCTAACCGATCCCGTGGTACTTGGCTTGCCTGGTACCTTGCCAGTGCTCAATCACCTCGCGATTGAGAAATGCGCACAATTAGGGCTCATGCTGCAGTGTGCTATTGCTGAGCAGTGCAAATGGGATAGAAAAAATTACTTCTATCCGGATTCACCTAAGAACTATCAGTTAACTCAAAACGATCAACCGCTGTGCATTGGTGGAAAGGTCGAAATCGAACTACCTGGGCCATCGAGAAATATCGAGGGCGAACACCGCTGGGTCCAACTCAATCGGATTCATCTAGAGGAGGATCCTGGTAAGCTGACCCACGAGGCGTTTGATACAGTTATTGACTTCAATCGGGCAGGAGTCCCTTTAGCCGAGATAGTCACTGAGCCAGACATGCAGAACTCTACCGAAGCGGTGGCCTTTCTTAATGCACTACGTAATCTTATCATCTATGCCGGCATTTCCGATTGCGATATGGAGAAGGGTCAAATGCGCTGCGATGCGAATGTTTCCTTGCGTCCGGTCGGTACCAATTCGCTCGGTACTCGGACCGAAATGAAGAACTTAAATTCTATTTCTAATGTAAAAGCTGCGATCGAATATGAGATTGCTCGGCAAACTCAGATACTTGATGAGGGTGGGGTTATCGTCCAAGAAACTCGTCGATGGGATGTGGATAGTAGTAGCAGCTCTTCTTTGCGCAGTAAAGAAGAAGCACATGACTATCGTTATTTCCCAGACCCAGATTTGATGCCTGTACAGATGGATCCTAAACGGATCGAACAGTTGGATGCGCAGTTGCCAGAGCGTCCATTAGATAAGCAGCGTCGTTACCAAGGGGATTTGGATTTACCTTACACTATCACTTCAGTGTTGTGCCCGAATTTGCAGCTAAGTGAGTTTTTTGAGGCTGCTTTAGAAGTTTACGCTGCGCCAAAGGCAATCGCCAATTACATAGCTAATGATTTACTTCGCGAGTTAGCAGATGCTTCTGCGCGCGGGGCATCCTCTCACTGCGTGAGTGATTGTAAACTCACACCTGCGCACATAGCGACTCTTGCTAAAATTATTGATACAGGCGTCATTTCAAAACAGATCGGCAAGGAGGTATTTACCGAGATGTTTAACACTGGTATTATGCCAGATGTGATCGTCAAAACAAAGGGTTTAAAGCAAAGTAATGATAGTGAAGAGATCGAATCGTTGTGCCGAGAGGCAATAGCGGGCAATGAAAAAGCGGTGTCAGAATATAGGGCAGGAAATCTTAAGGCGCTTAATGCGCTTAAAGGGCCAGTCATGAAGGCGACTAAGGGAAAAGCAAACCCAGCTATGCTCGATGATTTATTGAAACAGCTGATCGATAAAGCTTAGCCACTTGCTTGGACGGGCACGATTACTGCGCAACTATTGAGCTTGCAAGCTGCTAGGATTACTGTGTCTTCCTTGCCATACTTGAGCGCTTGCGCTCTCCTGACGCGGTCTGTCATCGATGAGCGATTGTTTTAGGCATCCATAATAAGGATCATCGATAGCGCAGCGCCTGCTACTGCGACAACGTCTTGGCGCCAAATAATTATGAACGAACGTAAATTCGAGCAGCTAGAGCTGTCCGCACCGATTCAACGCGCCTTGAGCGAAAGGGGTTACACGAAGCCTTCACCGATTCAAGCGAAGGCGATACCACTGCTACTTAAAGGGGGAGATTTACTTGCCTGTGCACAAACCGGTACTGGTAAGACCGCGGCTTTTGCTTTACCGCTACTGCACAATATCGCCTCGTGCGGGCGCAAGCCTTTTCGCCGGGGTGTGCGCCACCTTGTACTCACGCCGACTCGAGAATTAGCTGGCCAAGTAGCAGATAGTTTTAAAATTTACGGTAAGTACATAAAATTTAGTACCGGTTTGGTATATGGAGGTGTCTCAGAGAAGCCTCAAATTAAGCAGCTCTTTCAAGGTCTAGATGTACTGGTCGCCTGTCCAGGTCGTTTGATCGATCTAATGGATCAGGGACATGTCGACCTCTCTCAGGTCGAGACATTTATACTCGATGAGGCTGACCGTATGCTAGATATGGGATTTATTCGTGACATCCGTAAAATCGAAAGCAAATTGCCAAAAAAACGTCAGACCCTGCTTTTTTCAGCTACTATGGCGACAGAGATTACCAAGCTAGGACAGGCTATGCTATACAAGCCAGATGAAGTTCGTATCGCCCCGCAAGGTTCGACAGCGGAAAAAGTTGACCAACAGGTCCTATTCCTTGGAAAAAATGCTAAGCAAAAGTTGATTTTAGACATGTTACATCGTCGTTTTGATGATAACCAAGAAGAGTTAAGCCTTATTTTTACACGAACTAAACATGGTGCAAAAAATTTAGCTAAAAAGTTTATTCAAGAAGGTCTGAGCGCAGATTCTATTCATGGCAATAAATCACAATCCGCTCGTGAGAAGACACTCGATCGGTACCGCCAAGGAGAAATTGATATATTAGTAGCGACTGATGTAGCTGCACGCGGAATCGATGTAAAAAATATTACATTAGTAGTAAACTATGATTTACCAATGGAACCGGATGCGTATGTGCACCGTATAGGGCGTACCGCGCGTGCCGGTAAGAGCGGTCAGGCAATTAGTTTCTGCACAGAAGAAGAGGTCGCCTTACTGCGCCAAGTGGAGCGATTGATCAAAAAGCCCATACCAGTTAAACGGGATCATGACTATCATTTGCAAGAGGTAGAGGATCTGCACACCAGTAAACGACCTGTGAAAAAGCCCGCACAAGGCAGAAGATCCGGAGCTAGTGCAGGAAGTCGCTCACGAGGACGACCCAATCGTACTGCTAATAAACGCGGAAAGCCGTTTCGAAGTGGTGCTGGAGGTAATGGTGGTAGCAGTGAGCGCACCTCAAGCGGTAGACGCAATTATCAAAGGTAGTCCTTTCAATCCTATCAGCAATGTAGACACAAAAAACCCGTAGACTA